>Ga0187219_1001278_pt1 | contig 12162 bp, 19 predicted proteins | sample 13SPOviralmetaG_FD_130162 | JGI IMG/M metagenome (GOLD analysis project Ga0187219, IMG submission 130162) | Marine viral communities from the oligotrophic San Pedro Time Series (SPOT) site, San Pedro Channel, CA, USA - 13 SPOT_SRF_2010-07-21... | ecosystem: Environmental > Aquatic > Marine >... | reverse complement strand
GTGTAATAGTTCCACGTCTTGTTGCGCTGGGTCATACTTTCTGCGTCTTCACGGGCTTTGATCGGGTCGTCGACGAGAAGAAGGTTGGCTGGTCGGCCTGATGTTGTACCGCCGATGCCAACTGCGAAGTATGCACCACCTTCCTCTGTGCGCCATACGTCTGCCGCGCGGCTATCTTGGGAAAGATGGAAGTCGGGGAAGGCTTGCGGGATAGACTTGTCTTCTACTACTGAGCGGATTTGGCGACCGAAGTCTGTGGCTAGTTGGCTGTTGTATGAACAGGACATTGTATAGCGTTGAGGGTTCTTAGCCATGTAGTAGGATGGAAAGAGGACTGTGCCAAAGGTGGACTTGGCGTGACGAGGCGGCATTGTGATGAGGAGGTTGTCCACGCCAAGAGTGCCGCGCTCTAGTTTGTCTAGGGCGTCGATGAGTTCGAGTTGGAAGTCTGCGAGTTCCCAGTCTGGGTACATCAGGCGGACAAAACCTTCGAAGCTGTCGGATGCGTCGCGTAGGCGGAGTAGGTATCGAGCGACTTCGCGCTGAGATAGGTCAGGCATTCTTGCGGCGCATCTGCTGTGACATAAGGATTTCAAACTTGGCTTCTGGGTCGCGTATGCCGTCCGCCATAACAGACATGAAGTGGTCGAAGATAGCGGCCTTGCGCTTTTCGGGCGGGACTGCGGACAGGTCTTGCTGTTTCATGGCGTGTGCGAACTCCGATATGGTTAGCTCGGATGGCAGGCGGTCTTTCTGGTGGTTCTTAATCAGCATCTTCTACGATCTCCCCTTCAATAGTGTTGATGCCAGACGCGATTGCTTCAAGTTCCTCGCGTGACATCTCTGTTAAGTTCTTTGTTTGGTGTTCGTGCTGGACATATGAAGCGTTTAGGTCAGGAACTACCTTGTTTAAGAGCATTCCGAACACACGAGCTTGGGTTGGTGTCCATTCCTTGCCATTCATCACCACTTCATTGGCTACTGTGATCTGATCGCCTACAAAACGTGCGATCTGTCCGCGTATTTGTGCGGATTGGGCTGGAGTTAGGCTGTGTTTTTCTACATTTGCTACTGCTGTCTTCATCTTTTTCACTTCTGTTGATGTCTTTCTGCATCGCATGGAGCAATAACTTGCTCGGCTCTCGTGACTTTTGCGCGTCACAAACTTTTCTCCACATGTCTTACATACTATTTCGACGCGGTGGTTGTCGTACCTGTTAGACGTTTTCATTTTTTGCTCCGCTTACTTGTTGGGTAGGGGAGGTGACTAGATATACGCGCGACCCTCCGGCGGGATGACCCCCCGCCCCCCGCATGTGGGTAACGTCTGTGTCACATACAGGTCGCAGAGCGACCCAAACCGTTGATTTTGCAGGGTTTTTGCTCCCCATGTAGGGGAGTTTTTGGCCTTGTGTGTGCAGACGTTTCACGCGAACCCTTCCCGTGCCTATGCACAATGGGGTTTTTAACCCCATCAGCAATCTTTTCAACAGCTTACAGGAAATCATCGGCGGGGATCGTCCGCACACACACGTATGTATCCCGAAGGGACTTATAGGGTGAGGTTGGTCGATGTCGATCAGCCTGTGGCGTTGCGTCTTGCGCATCGCTCGCCACGTATTCACACGCGCATTGGAGAACTTACCATGGGTAAAATCATTGATCTAACAACGCTTGCAACTTCACGCGATCACGCACTTGCGTGGACTTCTTCGAAGTCTGTCACTGCCAAGAAAGAAATTCACGCACAGGTGGTCTCGAAGTCGAAGACTTCCAAGCGCGTGCGTTGGACTAACCTCGCGAAGGCGATGGCCGAAGGCGACATGGCTCGTGTCAACGCATACGGGCAAATTGGCGAAGCCAAGGCGAAAGCATGGGCGGCAGTCAAGGCCGCATCCGCACCTGTAGCGGCGAAGCCGAAGGCCAAAGCCAAGGTCGCATCTGCGAAGCCGAAGGCTAACCCAGCGAGCATCAACGCACTTGCGAAGCAAATCGCAGGCATGGACGAAGCCATGCAAGCGGCGTTCCTGACAGCGTTCGCACAAGCGCGTAAATAATCACACCCACACACCTGATCAAAGCTCTGCACGCACATGCGTGTAGGGCTTTTTTTTGTGCCAACAACAGGAGATACGCACATGACTTCACGACAACGACGACAACTACGCGACTACGTCGCGGTACGCATACGCATAACCGAGGTCTTAGGCACAGTTGCCTTGGGCGCGATCACAGGCTTGCTCATCGCATGGTTGGGCATCAACTGGATCACAGGCTGTGGCGAGACCACGCGCACGATCACTGGCAACTACATCAAGGGCGAGTGTGTTCTTGTGCCATGGGTGAACTGATCCATGTGGGGCAACTACGAGCTACGCTCGCACCCACGAGGTTGGGCAATCATTCACATCACAAGCGGATACATCGCCGAGGTCTTACGCTCACGAGCAAAGGCCGAAGCCATGCTGTCACGCTACAACGAGGGCATCTGATGAACTACTCCGCAGATGTCCGCAGACGTCGCAGGCTTATACGCTTGCGGCGTTTTCTCGTTCCTAACAAACACCCACAGGTGACGCTAGGTGTCACAAGGGAGTTGACTAATAGGTGTAACGCACGTTATACACATCAAACGGTGTCATCACGACGCACACAGGTGTACGCGCAATATTCCGAAGGAACTTATACGATGAGCAGTTTTGCTGTTCAGAACTCGAAACAGAAGGAGCCGCCGCAATGACGAACCATTCATTGCTCGATGCGTTACGCATTGACACATTCAACGACCGTAGGAAAGCCCTACGCGAGTTGGCAACGCCTGCTTTAGCAGGACTATCGACCAAGGACGTGCAAAAAGCGTTCGGAAACAGCCGCTTGGTTGGTGACGAAATGGCGCAAGTCAACCCACGCGCCACAGTATCGGGCTTACGTGACAGCTTGGACGAAGACACGCTCTGCGCACTCGTTGACGGTAGCATTCACTCTTATGCCGTCTTACGTGCAATCGTAGACCCAGACGGAGAGGGTGAAACATCTGCCGCATCCAAGACTGGCTACGTCTTCGGTCGTCCGAAAGGTCTGCCTGACGGACAGCGTGCAATCTTACTCAAATCCACACCTACCGCGAAGGGAACACCCATGAGCTACAACATCGCCGACTTCGGTTTGCAAGACTACATCGACATCTTTGATCATTGCGTGGACACAGGCTACGACGGCGACGACGTGCTTGAAGCCATGGAGACAGCCCTTGGCGCACCTGCCGAGACCATCAACGGTATGCAGGCTTTGGTTCACGCTCGCACTGAGAAGCCCTCGGTCAAGACCGTGCTGTCCTCGTTCATCCAGATGGCCGCAGACGATGTCGTCAGGGAACTGGAGCAAGACGGTGAGGAACCTGCACCTACCACGACCGTGTACAATCCACCCGCAGACGCACAGTTGATCGACCTTGCATTGTCGCAAGCGGGTCTGCCACCGATTGGCAAGCTGATTGGCGAGTTGAATGATGCTACCGCGAAGGCCAAGGTTGCATCCATGTCTGCTATTCCACAGGTGGTCGAAGCCAGTAGGGGTGCGGAGATACCGACAGGCAAGGTGAAGACCGCGAAAGCCAAGGATGTGTTCGGCATCAAGGGCGTTGCGGCTCAGTCGTTTGAGTTCGACGTGCCAGTGTGGGAGTGGGATGCACCGCATCCACATGTACCTGCCAAGGACGCAGACTACGTGTTCAGAGGCACAGACTTGTTGCGTGTGCTGTACTCGATCTTATCTAACAAGCGCACATATCTGCATGGTCACTCAGGTTCGGGTAAGACCACGCTCGTGGAACAGGTTGCCGCGTTCTTGGGTTGGCCTTTCATGCGTGTCAACTTTGATAGTGAGATCACACGTATGGACTTGATTGGTCGTGACACACTTGTGCAAGAGGGTGGCACCACCGTGAGTAAGTTCGTTGAGGGTATCTTGCCACAGATGCTGTCAGGGCCATACATCGGGTGCTTTGACGAGTTGGACTTCGTGCGGCCAGACGTTGCCTATGTGATGCAGAGGGTGTTCGAGGGCAATGGCTTGATGTTGACCGAGGACGGTGGACGCATTATTCAACCTCACCGCATGTTCCGCATGTTTGCAACTGGCAACACCGTTGGTCAGGGCGACGAGTTCGGCATGTATCAGGGTGCGAGGCCACAGAGTATGGCCATGCTCGACAGGTTCACTGTGTGGGCGCACATCGACTATCTGAACGAGACAGAACGCAAGCGTCTGATCAGCAAGCGTGTACCTGCTCTAGCCAAGGACATGCTCGACAAGGTCAACAAGTACGTGACCGAGCATATCGAGGCGTTCAAGACGAGCAAGGTCATGCAACCGATAACACCGCGTGGTTACTTGGACTTGTCCGAGGGCATCGTGATGTTCACGCAGGTATTCCCTGCAAGCAAGCAAGACAAAGCCATTGAGGAAGCGGTCGCTATGACCGTGCTTGACCGTGCGTCTGTTCAAGACCGTGCGGTACTCAAGGGCATCGTAAACCGTGTATTCAAATAAGGGAGATCATACACATGAAAGGTGAATTATTTACACACGAGGTCAGCAAGACCTCAAGCGTCTTCGGACGTAAGCAAAGCGTCAACGTCGTGTTCCAAGGTGAGCAAGCGTGTACTGACGGTTCGACAATCATCCTGCCGACGCTCGATCTGACTGGTGATGTGAGCGATGGGACTGCCGATGTCATTCGTGGCTACGTGGATCACGAGGCAGGGCATGTCAGGCACACAGACTTCGAGGCTTTGAAGGTGTTTGGTGACGAGTGTCAACGCACAGGCAACAGATTGTTGCGTGCCATCCACAATGCGTTGGAAGACGTGTGGTTGGAGCGTCGTGTGATCGACGAGTATCCGGGTGCAGAGAGGAACCTTGTGGCCACATCTGATGCGGTCAACCAAGAGTTCTTGGATAACGTGCCAGAGGGTGATCCACGTCTGCGTGACGACAAGTTCATCAGTGCGGTGGCACTCACATGGGAAGGTCGCAAGGACTACGGCGGTGAGACATGTGACAAGTGTCTTGGCCTACTTGATAGCGAGTTGCGCAATGCACTCGAAAACTGGGTGACTGCCATAGGTGGATGCCAGAATACAACCGACGTCATCGCTCTAGCCAGAGAGGTGGAACGCCAACTGAAAGCAGGAGAACATCGTGAGCAACCACAACAACCCGAACAACCCAAGCGAGGGAAGCCAAGTGACGACGGAGAACAGGGTTCTGACGGTGAAGGCAACTCTGAGGTGCGGGAGCCAGATGGAGATGCGTCTGACGACGGAGACACACCAAGCGGCGAGCCTATGGGCGAAGACGATGGAGATGCTTCATCTGATGGGGGCGATGCCTCACGCGGTGAAGACGACGGAGAAGACGGTGAAGGTGACGGCGAGACCGGAGTAGGTGCAGGTGAGACCTCAGACGATGTCTACGAGGACTTTGACCTGTCCAATGCGGTCAAGAAATCCATGGAAGAAGACGGACTGACACAGCAATCGCATGGGAAGTACCGTCCGATGTCTACTGCGCATGACAAATGGCACCACCGCACAGACAAGCGTGGCAAGTATGGATCGAACACAGTTGGTCTGGTCTTAGCCAATGGGAAGCGCAAGGACTACGATGACAAGTTGGAGGCTACCGCAGGGGCAACCAACATCATGCGTCGTAAGTTGGAGCGTGCGTTGATGGCCAAGCAGAACAGGGACTGGGACAGCGGTCGTGAGCATGGTCGACTTGATAGCCGCAGACTTGCGTCTGCATTTGCAGGCAAGGCCAACGTGTTCAAGATGTTGGAAGAGCGGCCAGAGGTGGACACTGCGCTTATGATGTTGGTCGACTTGTCTGGTTCGATGCGTGGTGAGTGCGCCCATCTCGCTACGTTGACAACCATAGCCATGAGTGAGGCCATTGACCGGACAGGTATCGCTTACGAGGTGCTTGGGTTCAACAACAGCACAGGTTGGTTGGATGATGTGCCAAAGCCAGACCCATATCACAGGAGTGAAGACGGAGACCTTCAGCTCGATGATAAGGGCGATTTCAAGATGGACAAGTACCACCGCATATCACCGCTTGATATGTACATCTTCAAGAGCTTCGAGGAGAGATTGAACGAAGCCAAGGGTGCGATGGCGCAGATGACACGTCTTGCACGAGGTGACAACTCTGATGGCGAGGCGGTGCAGAATGCCTTTGACCGTCTGCGTCAGCGTCCAGAGAAGCGCAAGGTGATGATCGTGTTCAGCGATGGACAGCCAGTATCGGACAGCCACTACGGTTGGAACGTGTTCAGTCAGCATCTGCGTGATGTTGTCGGTGATGTCACAGACGCAGGTGTCGATGTGATTGGCGTCGGTATCGGTGACGATAACGTATCGAGATTTTACCCCAAGTATGTGGTCGTGAATGCAGTCGAAGACCTTGCAGGTCAAGCGATTGACATGATGGCCAAAGCACTGATGGGCGAAGGGTTTGTTGTGGATAACAGCAAGCTACTCGATGCGTCCTAAGAAGGGTGGGCGCGTTAGAATACATACCACATGGTTCAAGGTCTGGCCTATGCGAGGCAAGAACTATGCGTTTTGGTTCAGCGTTGCCCAAACTGCCAAGGCACGAGGTGTTCGTGCCAATAACCTGCCTGCTATCAGGCAAATTTGTATGGAGATTGACAAATGAAAACTCAAACAACCCCGAAGAAACGTGGCCGCAAGGCATGGAAACGCAAGCCAGTGACGTTGTTGCGCATTGGTCACTTGCAAATTGTATGGATGAGGAAACCACAATGAATTTATTCTTCTTGAATGACTGCCCGAAGCAAGCCGCGCTCGATCTTGCAGACGTGCATGTAGGTAAGATGCTGTTGGAAGCATGCCAGATGATGTCGACTGCGGCACGTCAGCATGGTTTCGATGGCGGTTATGCCAGAGCATATGAGCATCACCCGATGACTAAGTGGGTGGCGCGGAGCAAACAACATTACGAGTGGGCATGGGAGCATGCCCTCTCTTGTGCAGGTGAACACGAGGTTCGGTTCGGCACGTACCACAAGAGTGCGTTGCTGTTGCCGACGTTGAGTGTTGCGATGCACACCGTCATGCCAGACAGGGGATGGCGCAACCCACCAAGGTGTATGCCTGATGATTACAAGGTGGACTTTGATGCGTGGGATGGGTCAGTGCCATGCCATGTGCAGAGTTACCGTGACTACTATGCGGATGCCAAGCGGCACTTGCACAAGTGGACGAACGTGGAGGCACCCGAATGGCTGAGTGCTTGAAGCGTAAGTGGTGGCAATTCCACAGAGAAAACCCCCATGTCTATGACTTGGTTGAGCAGTTCACGTTCGAGGTTATCAAGCGTGGGTATGAAAACTACTCAATCAACTCTGTGTTCGAGCGGATACGTTGGCACACAGACGTCGAGACTGAGAGTGAGCGAGAGTTCAAGCTCAGTAACAACCACCGTGCGTATTATGCACGATACTTCATGCACCTTCATCCAGAGCATGATGGATTTTTCAGAACCAAATCAACCCAAGGAGAACGAGATGACTAATGCAAACGATGTAGCCAAGACATTGGCAAAGAAGAAACTTGGTGAGTACAACACCGAGGCACCAAAGCCAGTAGTTGCGAAGGAGGTGCGCCAACACTTCCCCCGCAAGACGGCGGTCAAGACTTCACCAAAACCATTCACGTCTGCGAAGGACTATGCCACACGGTATCCGTCTATTCAAACACCAAGTGTGTTGAGCAAGGCCAAGGTGGATGCCAAGTTGAAGGCCATGCAAGAGTTGCCGTGGCCAAAGGAGACTGCGGTTTACAAGCGTGCAGACTTCGAGAAGTTGGTGAGTGTGCTTGCGGATTACATGTTGGATGTGACCGAGGGTGCAGGGCTGATCAATGCAGGCAATGCAGGCACTGCTTTGCGAGATGCGTTGGCGTCTGTGATACCAGACAACTTCAAGCACCGTGATCCCTTTGATGGTGAGTACCGCGTGATCAGCGTGGAGAGCAAGTGATGTCAGCACAGGTAGAAAATCTCGAAGAGTTCCTATCGTGGCTGAAGACTTGCCCAAGCTACTACGCAATCAGTTCGATGTCTGGTGGCTACGTTCATGTGAAGTTCTTGATCCCAATGGAAAAGAAAGAAGGCAAGTGATGGACATGGACAAGATGTTGGACGACGTGTTCGCCAAGGTATTCGGTAAGCCTCCCCTTACGGGGGAGGCACTGAAGAAATCATTACGCAAAGATAACAAGGAGAATGAATGATGATTAAAGTTAGATCAACGGCTGTGATGGAAATGGCAATGACATGGGAAGGCTTCGTGCCAGAGAGTGTACCCGCAGACGAGCGTTGGGCTTGGATAAAGGACAACGTGGACGGTGCCGAGTTCACGCCAGACGAAGATGGTGGTGACTGGCAATGGGGAACAGACGTTCAAGTGATCAAACAGAAGACGTTTGAGGTGAGCGTTTGGACTGAAGTGGGTTACGCCGTGACAGTGCAAGCTGACAATGAAGATGAAGCTGAAGAGATGGCGTTAGAGGCTTGCGACTGCGCAAGTAGCAACAAGAATGTTAAATTTTCCAGAGAAGTGCATGGTGATCGTGGCACTTGCGGAACTACAGAGGTGAAATCATGACTGTAATTGAAACTGTAATGACCCTATGGGGTGCAATGAGTATGGCCGAGAAGAAAGAACTTATCTTGGCTTTGGGTGAGGCGTCTGTGAAAGACGGGCTTATAGATGAGGCAGACATGGCCAAGACAAAGGCGAAGAAAGCTACGAAGGGCAAGAAAAGTGGCAAGCGTATGCCATATAAACCCTTCTGGATGAAGAGCGTTGATGGCGTGGATGATACCAAGAAAGGTATGTTCCGCATTGAGGGTACATGGGTGAACGATGTGCAAAAAGACTTGGCCAAAGGGAACATGGTAATCGTGGGTACAAAGTCACCCAAGCACTACTATCTGGCGAAGCGAAAAGATGGTGCGACACTGACCATGGATACGGATAGTGGCAAGATGACCGTTGAAAACTTGACTAAAATCACAGATGCAGACCGCTTCATGGGTGTCGAAGCGGCAATAACAAAGGCACTTGCGGCGTAATTAAGACATCGCTATAGTGTATCGTATATTATACAACTAGGGAGGTAGATAATATGAAAGAACTAGACTGGCACGGTGGGCATGGGAGGCGAGTTACAAATTGGTGTAACCCGTTTACTGGCCCACCATATTTCTTTGCTATCGAATGTAATCTTAGAAATGAAATAACAAATAGGCAAAGGAATGCAAAATCAACTAGACCGTATCGAGTGGAAGCTCGATCAAATCTTGGCGTCTTTGGCACAGAGAACCTCAGACGCCTCTACAAGCGGCGAAGTCTCGCCAACGGGAATAACGAACCCCCAAGTGGACATGCCACAACTTACAACAAAGCAACACGCGGCGTTACAAATGCTGTTGCGTGGTGCAGACAACAATGAAATCGCAAAGCGGTTTGATGTGTCACCTAATACGAGCAAGGTTTATGTGCGTGGGGTGGCTAAGAAACTAGGTGTGCAGACAAGAGCGCAGATCGTTGTGAAGTTATTGGACACGTTCAATGACCTTGACGACAACTCTTACAGGATGCTGACAGGTGGATTGCCCAAAGATTGGGACGCAAACTTCGAGGAACCTGATCCGTTCGCACCCCTTTACAAGATAAAGAGAGGTAGTAATGACACTTAAATTAAATCTAAGAGCTAACGTCTGGCATGTGCAAGGTACTCTTGTCACGCTTGAAGGCGAGAAGGTCAGGGTGAGAAAATCTACTGGCTTTAGCAAACATCAGAAGCAATACGCGAGTGCCGCAATGTCACGCATTCTCGTGGAAGCAATGGAAAATTCGGCAGTCGAGAACGATACGACGTCTGTTGATGATGCCATACGTCTGTATCTGACCCGGCCAAACCCGCCGGGAAAGACAGACGCGATTGTCTTGAACGTCTTGTCCAAAGCTATGGGCAGTACGTTTCTGCAAGATTTGCAGGTGCATGAACTCATGTCACATGTAAATGGCAGGGGTAACAAGGCAGGCACGGTTGCGCGTGAACTAAATAGTATCAATGCAATGCTTGCGCATGCGAAAGACATGGGTCTGAATGCGCCAGAGTTTAGGTTGAAAAGGCCAAGTGTTGATGATGCTAGGACGCGTTGGCTGACTGAGGACGAAAGGGATAGGCTGATTGCGGCCTGTCCAAGCGAGATACGTGGGCTTGTTACGTTCCTGTTCTATACAGGGTGTACGATTGGCGAAGCGTTCGCGTTGAAATGGCAAGATGCGCGTGGTGGAAGAGCATTCTTTACGCGCAGTAAAGGCAAGATGCGTAAGCGTCGGACAAGGGCAGTGCCTTTGACGAGCGAGGCGCATACTGGAATGGGTACAGACACAGGCGGACTTGTGTTCAGACGCCCAGACGGAAACGGTTGGGAGCGTAGTGGTTTCTATGACTTCTTTAACCCAAGCTGTATGGCGGCAGGTATTACGGACTTCACTCCGCATGACTGTCGGCATACCTTTGCGTCTCACCTTGTGCAAAAAGGTGCGTCGTTGAGAGCGGTGGCTGACTTGTTGGGTCATACGTCGTTGGCAATGGTGATGCGGTACAGTCATCTGGCACCAAGTCACCTGAGTGACACCGTTAGTTTGTTAGGTGGCAGTGTCACGAAAGCAACACACATAACTGAGAAAGCCATATGAGTAACGGCTTACAGGAAACAATGCACTCCCTTGGTAAGGGAGAGGTCGGAAGTTCAAATCTTCTCGGCAGCACCAGTTCAGATTTACAGTGTATTGTGTCCGCTAATAAAGCGTCGAGCGGTGTCATCGCTCGCGCAGAGCGCAAGTGTAGGGTGTCACATGACACGTCTGTGACACATAAAAGTCTCACTTGTATATTATATAAGACACCTATAGAGTGTTGTATACAGAAGAGGAAAAGATAGATGATAAGAAATGTGGCGAGCGGTTTGAAGATAGAAGCTAATGTGAAGACGCCTTTCACAAAGAAAGACTACGAAGAAATTGACGCCATGTGTGAAGTGTTGATCACGCATCTGAATGTAACACGAGATAATAGTTCCTCGCATTGGGTCAAGTTGACCGCGAGTGACATCATAGATGTGATGGTAGACTTGAAGATTGATATGGCAGAGTTCGGCAAGAAGAACGCAATGGAAACAGAAGCAGATGGCTTCGTTACAATTACTGGTACAACACCAGAAAGGAAACCCAAATGAGTGAACCAGAAATGATTAAAGTTGGCGAAGTATTTGTCGTGCAACAGGATAGTAAATTAGTTGGGGCAGAGATTGCTTTCACTGAGAACGTCAGGAACAAGCAGGGCGCGGCGACTACACTCGATCTGGTACGTGGCGCAATGAATAACAGTGGGTGGATCGCACAGACGATCATGCGTGTAGAGGATAAAGTAAATGCACAGACTGACACATCAGCAGAAGGTGAACGCGGTGAAGATAATCAAACACCTCCGCAACCAGCCGCCAAGCAAAAGAAAAAAGCAAAAGCAGATAGCTGAAAGTCTGGGTCTTACCCAAGGTCAGGTTAGCAGGAACCTGAGTATATTAACCTATGTGGGTATCATCGAACACGATGGTGATGCCTACGTTGAGGGGCCAAAAGCAGAGAAGTATCTCGCAAGTTGGGCTGTTTACTTATTGGATAAGTAGTTACAGACGCCCTTGTTTTGCTAGGATTATTAGCACCGCTCCACCAAGGAGTACAATTACAGCGATGGAAACGCCTGACCATATCAGAATATTCTCGATTAACTTCTGACGCTCGACAGACTTTCGCTTCTGTTCCTCCGCTCGTTCCCTGCGAATTTCACCACGCAGACGTATAAGTTCTTGCCATGCGGATATTCCCCGTGTGGCAATTACTATTTCTCTGAGTTGTTTCTCTAAGTCTTCGGCCTTCTTGCGATTGGTAAAGGTTTCTAAAGCCTCTTCGTTCGCAGATAAGATTTGACGGCTCTTCTTCTTCGTGTGATCTGATCGGCACTCGTCGATAGCATCGAACATTTTGCCAACCTGTTT
>Ga0187219_1001276_pt1 | contig 12166 bp, 15 predicted proteins | sample 13SPOviralmetaG_FD_130162 | JGI IMG/M metagenome (GOLD analysis project Ga0187219, IMG submission 130162) | Marine viral communities from the oligotrophic San Pedro Time Series (SPOT) site, San Pedro Channel, CA, USA - 13 SPOT_SRF_2010-07-21... | ecosystem: Environmental > Aquatic > Marine >... | reverse complement strand
ACTATGATTAAACTTACATACACCAACACAATGGCAACCCTCGACACCATTGAACACGCAGAGATTGAGTTTCAATTGCCACACATGGCAAACTTCACGGAGGCTTGTCGTGGGCTAGCCTACTGCGCTGGGTTTGAACCAGCCTCCATTGACGAATACATGATTAACCCGCATGGCGTGTCTTATACGGAGGAGTAAATGGAATACCTACCAGAGCCACATGTCGTCGCCATCTTCACCATAGCAGTGATATTCTTCTTCGTAGCAGCACCCTTTGAGTAAATCAGTTTACCAACATGAAATCCAATAAAAATAGGTTTGGCAAAATATACGCTATTGCTTGTGGGCAATATGTCAAGGTGGGCATGACCTACGGATCAGTAAAGAAACGCATGGAAAGTTTACAGATAGGTAGCCCAATCCATATGAAAGTTTTGTTTGAAACCAGTGTTGATGAGCGACAGATAGGTGCTACAACTGGAGAGATAGAGTCTGCCATTCACAACAAACTAGAGGCCGTCAGAGTTCGCGGCGAGTGGTTTCAGATTGATCGGTCTCAGGTTATTAGTGCCATCCTAGAAGTCATTGAGGGCTGGGAGCCAGTGACCAAAATTAAGAAGACCTACGCAGGTAAAACATTCATGGTGCGAGTTACCGAAGAACAAATGAAGTATTTAGACAACCGCATACAGAATCAAACTGTCTGCAACTGGTTACATCGTGCTATTTGTGAAAGAATTGAGCGACAGGAGAAGGCATCAGCCGCATAGCGGTAAATACCCCCAGTTTTTACTACGTAGCAAGCCTCTCAGATGCCCCTGAGGGGCTTTTCTTTTGTTCCGAGGGGTAGGGGTAGGGTCTGGGATAGTAAGCCCTTCTAGGGGGCTTCAGGGCTGAAAGAGAACAGGGGTGCAATCTGTTCTGCAAACTCTGGATCAACCTCACTTTGAATGGCAATGGCCTGTAAACCCTTGGAACTGGTCATAAGGGCTGGCAGTATTTTGCGTAACATTGCTTCGGTTTCTGCATCTGTTCCTGGGTTAGTCAAAAACTTCATTAGTTTTGCCCCCAGTTTGTTGCTGTATGCCAAAGCCATTGCCCTGCCCCGTAAACCACCGATTAAGTTTCCTACACCGTAAAGCTGTAAGCCGCCAGAGGTCAGCGAGTAACGAGGTTGGAAAATGTCTTGGACGTTTAGACCAGTAGTCTCTGCGGCTTCTTGTAGCACCTTATTTGCTGCTAGTAGGTCATCGACCCCACTTTGTCCGAGTATTGTTTTGGCGTTGAGATACTCACGCTTGCCCTTTTGCATTTGTTTAGCAAAGGACTCTGGGTTCCACAGTGGGTTTCCGAATCTATCGACTTGTGCGCCACTACCAAAACTGTCAAACAACTTGCCTACGTAACTTTGACGGAACGCTTGCATACCAACTTTGTCTCCTTGGTCTTCAAGTAGCTTGATGGTTCTTTTGACTTGATCTGGTCTGGCTTTGACAAACTTTTCTGCAAACTCAGATAGTTCCATCCCAGTCATGGGCGAGTCACCAAATGTCTTCGTACGCTTGCCACGAACAGGAGCAAGTAATTTGTTCAATGAAGAGATTTCAATTTGATCTAGCTTTAGGTTATTCCTGTTCCTTTGCTTGATTGACCTGACGATTCGGCTTCGCTCATCATTGCTAAGGGCGTTCAAGTATTGGTTTACGTCTTGTTGTTCTATCTTTACGATATCAACGTCCTTCATCTGATTGATGCGATTCTGCAAGTTTTTCAACTCTCGCACTTGACGGTCGCCCCATAATGCACGAACGATATCATCATTATAGGCAAGGTTTAGGTTCTTTACGTCCATTCCCTCTGACAAACCAATACGGTTCAAGTATAGTTCACGTAAACTGTTCTGCAATGCCTTAGCTTCACCACCACCCGACTGTCTGGCAATATCTAGAGACTGCCTAATGTATGCTGGGTCTTGTATGGCAAGTTTTGCAACCTGCTCGTTTGTAATTGCGGGGTCAGCTAACTGCTCGCGTAACGCTCTGCCAACTGCACTTCTACGTGTAGCTAGAAGATTGTTCTTGTAGTAGTCAATGGCAGTAGTTAGAGCCTCATCTAGTTCTGGATTTTGACCTGCCACCTTAGATCGCAAGCCATTCTTTCCAGAAAGGTTATCAAGCACCCTAGAGGCAACCTTTTCTTTTTCTGAAAAACCAGCAACCTTACTACTAGAGACGACATCATTTAATTCATCAATGATCTCCTTCAACTCATTAAAAGAGACCGACTTCTCTCCAGACTTACCAGCAGTCATTATATCTTGACCGTATTGGTCAAGCAATCCAGTTGGCGTTCCCTCACTACCCTTCATGCGAGTTTCTAACTCTCTCACAATACTAGTGCTTTTGGGGTCTTTGAGCCTAATGAAGTGATCCTTGGCCTCTTTGATAGCCCGTGTAATAGATTGGATTGGAACTTGTGTAGTTGCGCCAACTTCACGCAAACGACTCCAGTTAGCATTGTTAGTTTCTTCAATTTGTTTAACTCCTGGAGCAAGGTATTCTCTGATCCTAGAGCCTAAAGCATCCTCTGACACCTTAGGAGAAACTAATTTCTGCATCTTACGGGATGCTTGACCCCTCAGTTCATTGGCTAAACCTTTGTTGGTCAATTCAACTTCACTTACAAGACGCTTATAATTGTTAGCTATACCCTCTGATATACGATTAAACTCATCGGCTGAAACACCCATGCGACCACGACCTTCTAATGATTCGCGTAAAGTTCCAACTCTGTCCCTGACAGATTGAAGCTCTTTGGCTAACTTAGACCTTGGGCGAGCAGAAGCAATTTCACTAGCTTGTTTGGAGCCTAGACCTGTGCGTAGTGCCTCTACCTCTGGTAAACGCGCTCCCTCAACTTCTAATAACTTATCAACCCTAGAAGCGGCTTTGTCAAATTCACCAATTAAATTATTGGCTCCCTTACCTGCTAGCCCTCTAGAGAAAATGCGCAAAACACCCGCAGTAGCAAGGTCTATCGGAACGCCAATCGCTGTTTCTATTCCTCGACGTTTAGTAATATCACCAATATCTACTTCTTGACCCGTAGCAACTTCTGAGGCTACGTCTTGAGTTACACCAGTTAGGAAGCCACCTAGCGCAGCACCACCCGTTGCTCCTGCAATCGTTCCAACCCCAGGGGCTAGTAAGGTTCCTGCAATTGCACCACCCACAGCACCTGCTGTAGTTACAGCTTCACCAGCAATATCGGCAGTAAAATCAGCAAGACTTGCGCCCATTTCATCTACCATCGTCATCTTTTTGGTCTTAGGGTCTCTATAGAACATTTTGTTAGTTCCACCAACATTAAGGGAGTTGACGTTTTCTGAACCAAACTTCTTCTCTAGATACTCCATTTTGGAGTTTTCGTCTCGCAACAAATCAAGTTTTGTACGTTCCCATAAGCCCATACCAGAGTCTACGTCAATATCGTCGCTAGAAGTTCCTAAGGCAGCACCAGCTAACTTCTGAACACGCTTGCGTTGCTCTACCTTGTCTACTTTGCTAAAATCGGCATTCATCTTGAATGAACCGTCCGATAGTTGCATTGCCGCATTTTTACGAGCAGCCGCAAATAGTTGAGGAATGTCTTCCTCTAGCGGTGCGTTTTCACCAGAAACGCGAATTTTCATCCCCGTTTCATTATCTTGTAATTCAAAGTTAGCCACAATTATAGTACGGTTACGGAGTATCGACCACTAGCAGTTTCGGTAGTTGTGCCTCCACCAGTAGATTGATTGTCACCTTGTTGAGGGATTAAATCTTGTCTGCCATTAACCTTAAAGGCTTCGTTAGCATCTTTTTCTCCGTAGTCTGCTACAAAAGCGTCATACACATTAAGCATAGCTTCGTTGTATCGTTCTACGTATTGACCAAGGTTTTCCCTAAATTGCTCTTCACTTTGACCGACCCGTAGGCTACCAGCAGTTGCCTTGAGCAAGTCCAACTCTCGTTCAGAAACATTACCCAATGCGCCACCAGTCTTAGAAGCATCGCGCATACGTTGTAAAGCAGAAAAGGCGGCATCTGCCTCTAATGTTTCTACCGTAGCCTTTTGGTCGTAAGCTCCAGTTCCAGCAACAAGGCCGAATAACGCACCAGTAGCACCAGTTGTAAAGAAACCAATGTTTTTTCCAGCTCTTTGAGCCTTATCCATCACATTTGCGCTTTGTCGTAGTTGGTCGCGAACCGCAAATTTAGCAGCCGTTGCTGATTGAGCATTTGCTGTTGCTTCATCACTTGCGTTCATGGCTTGTTCGAAGTTAAATTTATTTACGTCAAATTCAAACTTATTTTGCGCTAACTGTTGTTCAAACGTAAGACCTTGTGGAGCTTCTGGTAATGGTTGACCCGTACGAAAGTCAAGGTTATTATCTGCAGCAGCTTTCCTTCCGCGAGCTTTATCTGCCCGAGTTGCCCCAGGCTCATTTGCGGCAACCATATACCGATAATCACGCATACTTGGCCCCTCTCTGCCCCTAGCTTTGGCAGCTTCTCTTGCACGTAAGTCAGCTCTCATCTGATCTCCAACTGCTTCAGCTGCAGCAAACTCAGGTGCTAGTCGTCTGTTTTGGGCAATATCTTCTTCAGATAAGCCTTGAAGGCGAGCGGCTTCCGTTGTAAACCTACGGCGCATTCCTTGAGGGCTAACAAAGTATTCCGTGCGTTGCGATGGGTCATACTCGCCCCTCAAAAACTGCTCAATATCAAGTCCTCTATTTCGGTAGTTTTCAAACGTAGCTGGTGTATCAAAGGTTTTTGATCCTGGATCAGTTATAGTACTAAATCCAGTTTGTGGATTAAAGTCAAAACCTTTCCTATCAGCAAAAGCCTTCCCTAATTTAATTTCCTCTGGTGTCAACGGACGTTCGTCGGTTATAGCATTGAAATATCCTTGTGGGCTTCCTTCTTCTCCCCGACGTATTTCAAGTTTAGGACTTTCCTGTTTTTCTTCCGTGCCACTTAAAGAAGTTCCTGTGCCATCTTGAGCAGCCTGGTCAACGCCAAGAGTTTCCTGTTGCCCTTGTGTTGAAGTTGCATCTGGTTCAACTGCATCTGGGTAGAACTTAGTTCCATCTGGTTTTGTAATAGCAAAAATATCTGTAACAGTTTTACCAAAGGGTTCGTTATTAGCAAATTTCCTGTCTTCAACGGGAGTAAGGTTCCTCATTGCACTTCCTAGTAAATCATCAGCAGCCGTACTAAGTCTATCTACATCAAAAAGTCCTTGATCTCTATTAAGAGCAGATTTAGCAAATTGCCCTACTCGTTGAAAATAGCCAGGCTCTTGACTTGGCGAACCAACAGCAACCGATTGATTTAAGGCAGTGTTAACTGAACTAGGCGAAGGCAAGATTTCTGGTGATGGTGTAATAGCATTTACATCTACGTTAGGCTTAACCTCACCACCTGGGGTAAACACAGAAAGCGCACTTGCGCTTGGTGTCGAAACATCGTCGGCATAAGGCAGAAAGGTTACTGGTGCTTGTGTAGTTGCCCCAAGGTTTTGCTCTTGGATCATTGGGTTAACCTGTCCAGCCGTTTCCGTAGAAAATAAGTTTGACGCAGCGGCTTGTCCAAGCGCAGTTGAAGGAACACCTCCTGCCCCCATCATTGCGTTCTGTGCCGCCGATGAAGCTTCCGCTTCGAGGCGCTTCCGCTCCTCTTCTTCTGCGTTGTAATCTGTTCCGAAAAGGTTGCCATTTGGTTTATCTTCTGTTGCCATAGCTGTATTATATCATAAAGGGTTAGTTAGTAAATGTAAAAATATCATCCAGTTACCGCTTCGCTCATTTTTGAGCCTTTCGGCGAAGGCAATGTTGTTATCGTAATGGCTTTTTATCCACCACTTCTGCATATTACTATGCAGTTCAGACTATCTCTTCATTGTGTAATGTTGGGCGTTCGTGGAAAAATTACTGTCCGTTCTGGACTCGTCTTCTAGTCGTTGCACCTTCCAAAGCATTCCTGCTAAGGCTTGGCTCAGGATTGTCCCCAAGGGGAGTTTCCCTGAATTAACCCAATAAGGCCCTTTCGGTAACTGGATGTTAATGTTAAAAAATAAATGGAAAATAATAAATGTCTACTTCGTCTACGTCCCTTGACCCTGCCTCGCTAGGGTTTAAACCTTGATAGGTAAAGGAACCACCTCCGTGGTCTCCTGCTCTTCGATAACCAGCCCAGCACCAGGCGATTACGCATAGGTTCCAGGTGTAATTAAGTGCCTGTAGTTTAGCTAATGTTGTTCCTTTTGTTGTTAAATCAGCTGCTATGTCAGTTGATATTTGTGCTAGTTCAGTAGCATTTGGGTTCCAATGAAAACCGCTGTCTTCTGCTCCTGGACTCCAACCGCAGGTAAGACCTTCAAATGGATGACCATCTAACACTGTCCCGTCCCCAAGAGTTTCTGAGTATCTCATTCCTCTTTTTGTGTATTGAGAATACTTTACTCTTGTAATTGGATTGAACCTATACCTGCTCATCGGCAGAGTTGTACTATAACTTACACTTATGTCTGTTTTGTCTGACTTGCCTTCGTCGCCGTCATTGCCTTTGCCTAGCATATCTCTAAGATCACCAAACCTGCTTGTCTTGTGACAAGTACTCCTAGTGCCTATACTTGCAATTGCAGTTAAATCAATGTCATTCCATCTGAGCATTCTTGTGCAATAGTGCATATATTTATTACTACCACTAGAATTAGCACCAGTTCTATAAGTTCCCAGAATGGAAGCCGTTCCAGCAAATGGATTATCTTGTGGACCATCCCTCACAACGCCTTGCGGTAACCCTTCAACATAAGGAGCAGGAAACTTTGACCTTTTGGGGTCAACAACAGAATCAAACGTATCTATGTTCCAAATAGCCATTAAACGGATGTCGGTTCTTCACTCATAAAAACATTAGCTTCCTTCAAACTGTCGTTGCTGCAAATTAAAATGCTAACAATAATTCCATCGTCACCACCACCTCCACCTCCACCTAAAGCACCATCACCTCCAAGTGTATCAACTCCTGCCTCTCCAATTGAAACGTCCTGACCTGTTTGATTTCTTGGGGGTTGTTTGTATGTATCAGTAGATAGGTCGTATATTCCACCTTTATCACTTCCTCCAGAGCTGGATTTGTTAAAGTCCGTGCGAAGTTTTTCTTGTTCTTCGTCAAAGTACTTTTTAACGCGCCCTCGATCTTTTGAGCCACTAACCTTTCCTAGTTCTTTTCTTTCTTGATCTCGCAGGTCCCTTTGTTCCTGCCTGAACTCTCTTTTTAATCGTTCGCGAGCAAAGCGTTCCTGTTTCTGCTCTTCACTTTCGTCTCCGTATGCCATTATTGAGCAGGAACTGTTGAGGTAATAATAGTTTTCTTATAATACGTGTTACCATCAATGTCTGAGAAAGCTGGTCTTAGATCAACATCAAGAGTAAATTTAACTGTAGCAGGGTTAATTGGCCCTCCAGATATTTCAATTCTATATGGAGTGCTAGCAAATATTCTTTTTCCATTGATTATAGTTTTAATTCCTTGCGAATCGCTAACGCCGTTTATAGCTGCTTTGAGTGAGCCAGGTGTTGTTACAACTTCTGTTTCTAAAAATTCTGGAGATTTGTTTTGGAAAATAGTAGCTCCATTGTGAACATATTTATTACTTCCAGTAGCACCTGCAAGGGGTGTTACCCCACTTAATGTTGTATTAATCCTGTATCCACGAAGTCCTTTAGTTTCAGAAAATGGTGAGTAGTTCCAAGAGATTCCACTCATATATGTGCTAGCCCACTCTGTTGGATTCCAAAGTCCAGAAGCTGCACCATCTCCATCATTAAAGGTAAAATCACCATCAACAATATCTGCTGACGTTTGAAAGATAACACTTACCTTGGATTCAATTTTTGCTTGAACTGGAGGTTCTAGGTTAAAATTGTATAAATGAGTCGTTGTGCCTGCTCCTGTGGTATCTATAATCTCATCGCCACCTAAAGAAAGCACGCCAGGATAAGTAAAATCCATCATCCTGTTGTATTGAGTGACAGTATTTGCACCACTATGAACAATGCTTTGTCCAGCAGAATCCTGTAGGGTAGTGACAGATATTGTTTTTAGACCAGCAAATTCTCCAATGTTTTTTGCAATAACAGGTCCTACCGTAGTGCCTTCTGTGACTAAGAATGTAGTGGTAACTTTTATAACACCTTCGCTTTCATTGCTTTCAGACACAGACAGTGTTCCAGCTTGTATGTAAGTTCTTTCAAACTCCCTGTAACTATCAGTATCGTCAACTTTATAAGAAGATAAAAAACAACGAACTGCTGTTTCTGCATCAATCTGATGGTCGATGTAATCAACACCAATGTCTTTGTCGTCAGTAGGAATATCAGTTCCAGCCTTAGCAATACTTTTTCTGGTTACCGTTCTAAGTCCGTTTTCTTGTAAAATTATAGTGTCATCTTTTACCTGAACAAATGCTGAACCCAATGTTTCATAAGTAAGAATTACAATGTAATCCGAGCCATCGCGAGGAGAACGGTTGCCAGACTCAACTTCAGTCAAGCGCATATCCGTATAGGCTTCTCCTGTGCGTGGAGCTAGTCCATCAATGGACATCTCTGCGGACTCTAACGATCCGAAGTCAGGGAAGATGCGAGCCTTGTTAGAACTATACCAGTCCTCACGACTGTTCATCGTGCTACAAGTTATGGTCAGTTTGTAACGGTCATTCTGTAACTTTTCAACGGATGGAGACCCCTTGATTTTAAGTCTATTTGTTCTGTGAGAAATTGCCATTAGCAGTCCCAAGCCTTGCGGCTCCAGTAATTAGCAGACATCTTGCCCTTGCCTCCCTTGATACCAGCACTACGGGCGCAGTAGCTTCTCTTACGGGCTGGTTGATTTTTCTTAATACTCATGTTAGCATCACCAAAGCGTACTATCTTTTCCTTGCCACCCTCGCAGGCTTTTACAACAAACTTCTTCCCGCCCTGAACTTCACGGCGTGGCACGTTGCACTTCATCTTTGATTTGTCTGGCATGGTTACTTAGTTCTTACTTTTGCTTTAGGTGTATTTGCTACGACTGTTTTTCCTTTGGCTCCTGCTGCTTTCTTTTTTCTAGCAGTGCTTGCTCTCTCCGATTTCGTAAGGCTAAGAGCCTTTCTTTTAGGCAGGCAACGGTCAGGGTTTTTCTTATCCTTCGACGTTCCGCAAGGTCCTTTGATTGCTCCATCAGTTCCAATCCTTACCCAGTTCTGCTTTCTCCATTGTGCTAGTTGTGACATTATTTTCTTTTACGTTTAGCACTTTTAGATTTCTTGGCGTAGTTAGGGTCTTTGCAATACTTGGATGCAGCCATATTAGCATAAGCAGATGGGTACGTGTCAAACGTACGTCTAGCCCAGGCTTTACCTTCTGGGCATATCTTACCTCCACTCTTTGCTTTCTTTGGCATTACTTAACTAGTTTTCTTTGTTTAGACATTTTGGCATCCACGATCTTACGCAAGACCTTTGCTTGTCCAGCGTGAGCCTTGGATGCTTGTTCTAGCTTAGTAGCTACTTCTAGTATCTTGCGGTGCATTATTTACACTTCTTTCGTTTGCCTATTCCCTTCATTCCTTTTGTAGAGGGACGACCTACTTTACTTCCGTATGTTCCTTTTCCTTGTGGCATAATTATTTCTTTCTTTTGTTGTGAAAATCAAACAGGACTTTTACTTTATCTGTCAGAGCTTCTAGGTTGTAATGCATCCTGGATAGCACAATAATGAGCGTAATAACGCCAATACCGATAGGCCAGAGAGATGAAATGATTTGTAAAACTTCATTCATTTAATTTGTGATGAACCAAAGTAGAAGCCTACGATGGCTAAGGCAGTCTGCCTAATTTCTGGTAAAATGACGAAGCCCTGTACAGTGTCCCATTTAAGGGTCTTAAATAGCCCCAGAAAGCCGTTTGTCTCTCTACCTATGGTTACCCCTACGTCAGTCCACGCAAAGACGAATGGGGCTATTACAATGGCAAAGACGGTGGATGCTACTAGGAACCTACGAACTAATACACCACCATCGCGTTTTGCGGCGGCATCAGCCGAGGCATCTGCACCTTTTTGCGCACCAAGCATACGCTCAAGCTGACTAGCCTGATGTTGAACCTGTGCGCCAATGAGCTTCATTACAAAACCACTGACTCCTCCTCCGAGCATTGCTATTAGTTCTGGTGTCATTATTTCTTTCTAAGTTCTTTGATTACCTTAATTGCTGATGCAGCCATATATATGAAGGTCGATAAACCTACGCAGAAACCAAGCAGTTCGTTAATAGGGGCTAGTTCAATGGTAGCTATAAAGCCTCCTGTTCCGATTGTTGATCTGTATATAATATCTTGCATAGCATTTAGTCTTCGTCAGGGTCAGGTAGTGGTGTGTAGTGATCAACGGTTGAGGCTTCTTCGGACTCGTCCAAGTCGTAGTTAGTTACGTCCAATGCCCACATATGGTCAATGGTTTCGTCGGGGTAGGTAAGCCATCGTGTGCCTATGCCATCAACCCAATAGCCGTAGCCAATTTCCTTGCCTTCTTCGTCGGCTCGCTCAATAGCGGCTTCCTTGCTTGCGTATATTAAGTAGAGCATTAGAATATTGAGTAGTGGCTGTTAATATTAGTTTCAAGGGCTACACGGTTAGAGGATTGGTCAGAGTTGTAAATGATTATCTCCTGCATTGACCCGTCGTAAAATCTAGCACCTGAAGAACCTAGAACGCTATTTTGGTTTATATCCGTAGTTCCAGCGTTTAAGGCACTAGTAGCTGTTCCGTTTTTAGCAAACAAGGAAGACGCTCCATTGTATAGTGCAAATATCAAGGACTTGTCAGTTGTAATTGTAACTCCAGTGCCAACACTAGCTCCAGTGCTAAACATTCTGTATTTAGTTCCTGATTGATCTAATAAAGTTCTTGGGTTTACACCGCTAGCGCTATCAAAAAATTCATTTGAAGTACCAGTAGTTGTGTCTGACTGATGCACCATAAAAATACTATTTGCTTGCGATAGGTTAGCTCCAAAATTAATGGCAAATGTATCATTAGTTCCATCAAAGTCTAACTCATTTAGAAACGAACCACTATTAACAATTTTAGGTTGTTTTGATGCTGTATCCTGCACGGCATCCTTGCTGTTACCCGACTGGTCATACCAAGTGTCTACAAAGCCGTCGTTGCCTGAACCAACAAAGTCAACTAAAGCACCTGAAGATATACCTGAAGCCGTAAAGTCTTGCTCATCATTATCTCCTGCACCACCACCCGTATCTCTACGCACACGCACAACCTTGGGGTCACCACCAGTAAGACTACGGAGGCTGTATGCCGCCGCAGCACTAGGAGCAATCTGAAGGACGCTCTCGCCTACTGAGTTCAGCCGACGCTGGCGACCCAGGGCTGAATCAAGGCTAATGTGCATACTAGACCTTGTGAACTGCTATTAGACCACCTGACGCAACAGTTACGTTGGTAAATTGACCATAAAGAATAGTGCCAGCACCAAAGGTTGTGTCTAGTTCATCAATATTTGTAATATTGCTTCCAGCTATACCAGACAGGGTACTATCTTTAAGAACTTGAATTGCTCCATAAGAACCAACACCCGCTGTTGCGTGGTTAGCCCCATCAAGGATAATTGAACCTACGGAGCTGGACTCCAGTGCGTTATTTCTTGAACTTGCCATAATTGAGTATTATATCACAGGGTTATTATCGGGACTGCCGATTTACATAAGTTGAAAATCTCTTGTTAATTGTGTTATTGTTGGATCGAATGTCAATCTTTTCTAGCTCCAAGGCCAGATAGGTCTGAGCCACCTGCTCTTCGGCTAGGGCTTGCTCCTGTCTGTTCTGAACCCGCAGGAAGTCAGCATACACAGCGTGAGCAATGTAATTGAAGAACTCACCTGGAACCTCTACCGTCGAGTTGTAGTAATCCGATGTGACAGTAAAGGGAGTGAACTGCTTTTTGTAGGAGACAAATGCTGAATTGTCAGTGGAGTTAGCAATGTTTAAAATGTTAGCTCCATCAAAATCTACAAAAAAATCATACTCCACAGAGGAGTTGTTTTGGAATGCTTTT
>Ga0187219_1001275_pt1 | contig 12172 bp, 10 predicted proteins | sample 13SPOviralmetaG_FD_130162 | JGI IMG/M metagenome (GOLD analysis project Ga0187219, IMG submission 130162) | Marine viral communities from the oligotrophic San Pedro Time Series (SPOT) site, San Pedro Channel, CA, USA - 13 SPOT_SRF_2010-07-21... | ecosystem: Environmental > Aquatic > Marine >... | reverse complement strand
GAAGAATTTAGGGGGTACTGTAAGGGTAACAACCTAAAGTACACATGGCGAGAACGCTACAAGAACAAAACAGAAGACTTAAACAAGGCCGCATGGTACTTAAACAGATTATTAAAGGTTCAAGGAGAAACCAAATGAACAACCAACTGCCCACTGTATATCAACAATTCATTCACAAATCCCGCTATGCTCGTTGGCTCGACAGTGACAGTCGCCGCGAACATTGGGGAGAAACTGTAGGGCGGTACATAGATTTTATGACTAGCCACGTTAAAGAAAAGTGTGGTGTTAGTATTCCCTCTGACGTTATCAAAGAGGTTGAGGAAGGGGTCTTGTCCCTTGGGGTTATGCCGTCTATGAGAGCAATGATGACTGCAGGCTCTGCCCTATCTCGTGATAACATCTGTGGCTACAACTGTAGTTACATACCTGTTGACAATCCCCGTTCCTTTGACGAGTGCATGTACATCCTGATGTGCGGCACCGGAGTCGGCTTCTCTGTAGAACGAGAGAACGTGGACAAGCTGCCTGTAATAAGTGATGCCATGAACGAGTCCGACACTGTTATTAAGGTAGCAGACAGCAAGCCGGGATGGGCAAAGGCGTACCGCGAACTCGTTGCGTTGTTGTACGCAGGACAGATTCCTACATGGGATGTATCCGATATTCGTCCGGCAGGTTCACGACTAAAGATTATGGGGGGCAGAGCCAGCGGGCCGCAACCCCTAGTTGACCTGTTCAACTTTACTGTGAAGATATTTAAGAAGGCAGCAGGACGCAGACTGTTTCCTATTGAGTGCCACGACCTCATGTGTAAGGTGGGCGAGGTAGTTGTCGTAGGCGGTGTTCGCAGGTCAGCCCTGATTAGCTTATCTAATCTTAACGATGACCAGATGCGCCACGCCAAAGCTGGTGAGTGGTGGGATGAACCCGACAAACAAATCTATCGTAATGGACAACGAGCCTTGGCGAACAACTCTGTTGCCTACAAGAGTAAGCCTGAGATGGGTACGTTCATGCGTGAGTGGCTTGCCCTATACGACAGCAAGTCTGGTGAGCGTGGCATGTTCAATCGGGAAGCTGCTGACAAGCAGGTGGCTCGTAATGGCAGACGAGAGACAGGACATATGTGGGGTACGAACCCCTGCAGTGAGATAATCTTACGCCCGTACCAGTTTTGCAACCTGTCAGAGGTAGTGGTTCGGGAGAGCGACAGTCTTGAAACGTTGAAACAAAAGGTTAGACTAGCTACCATTCTTGGAACTATACAGTCTACCCTGACTGATTTTAAATACTTGAGGAAGGTATGGAAAGACAACACAGAGGAAGAGCGTTTATTAGGTGTGTCCTTGACTGGTATCATGGACCATCCCGTTTTATCCAAAAATGTAGACAGCAAGCGTTGGCTCGAAGAAATGCGAGAAGTCGCAGTGGATACGAACCGGGAGTTTGCGAACATGCTTGGAATCCCAGTGAGCAGTGCAATCACCTGTGTAAAGCCGTCGGGTACTGTGTCTCAACTGGTGGACGCAGCAAGCGGGATACATGCAAGACACAACGACCACTTTATCAGGACAGTTCGCGGCGATAACAAAGACCCGTTGACACAGTTCCTAATCAATAGTGGTGTACCGTCAGAGAGAGACATGGGTAAGCCTGACAGTGTTACTGTGTTTAGTTTTCCTATGAAGTCACCGTCGGGTGCCGTTACAAGGACACAGATGTCGGCTATTGAACAGTTGGAACTATGGAAGACCTACGCCATACACTGGTGCGAACACAAGCCTAGCATAACTGTTACAGTTAAGGAACATGAATGGATGGACGTAGGTGCGTGGGTCTATGAGAACTTTGACGTAGCTTCGGGCGTGTCGTTCCTGCCTCACAGTGACCACACATACCAACAGGCACCCTATCAAGACATAGAGCCTGATGAGTATACGGAGTGGCAGGAGCGTATGAATGTGGTTCACATCGACTGGGAGAACCTAGCAGAGTTTGAAAAGGAAGATAACACCAGTGGTTCGCAGGAGCTTGCCTGTTCAGCAGGTGTGTGTGAAATCGTGGACTTGACAGCAGCATGAAGTGCTGGCATTGTAAGAGTGAGTTAACTTGGGGCGGGGACCATGACTCAGACCTAGATGGGTTTGTTATGGAAACCAACCTGAGTTGCCCAACTTGCAACGCATTTGTAATGGTGTATTTGCCAGAGGATGAAGAAGATGAGTGACAAACAAAAAAACACCGTCGTAGTGGACGATGTAGAATATGATGTTGACAAAATGGATTATACAGAACAGTATCTTGTCATGCAGATTAGGGATGTACGCGACCAGATAAGTAAATTAAATCTTAGACTGGGCCAGCTACAGGCATCACAGACGACGTTTATGAAGACCCTTGTAGAAGCGTTAAAGAAAGAAGCAGCCTGATGGATGGTATGGAACCCGCAGTGAGTGACCGTAAGAAGTTCGACATAGACCTGTCCTATGGTAAGGTTCGCGAACAGCGGGTCGCTGACATGCTCACAGACAAGAAGATAGAAGTAAAGTCTGAGCGAGGCATGTGGGTGAAGACAGGCAACATAGCGATTGAGTATGAATCCTATGGAAAGCCTAGTGGTATCAACGCCACAGAAGCCGACTACTGGTTCCACAACCTGTGTATAGGGGACGATACTTTTGCAACCCTTGTGTTCGACGTACCATCCCTAAAAAGAATTATTGACAACCTCGACTACAAAAAATCCGTGAGTGGCGGTGACAACAACGCTTCACGGATGTATCTCTTGAACTTGCAGAAGTTGTTTTCTTCTGATGTAATTAAGGCGTATAAAGATGAGCAACAAGCACCCCAAGGCTGACCTGTTCACCTTGACAGCAAAACTGAACGACAAGGGCAGCGTCGAACTAGACATGGATTGCGTGAATGCCGACCAGTTTGTTCGCTTAATGGAAAAAGACCTACCAGCTTATGAAGGAACCTTCAAGGTAGCAAGTCTTCTTAGGTATTTAAAGTCTGTAGGAGATGAGGTCTTGAACAAGTCGAGCAGGTATATTTAGCCTACATCTTCTTCTTTGTTTTACCGCCGTACATCATGCCTTCCATCTTGTTCGTCATGGGTGTTGGTGCTTGCATAGCTGCAGGCTTAGTTCCCTGTGCGCGAGGCATCATTGGATTCATCTGGGGACTCATGCTGGTATCCGGGTTCATGGGGCTGCGAACCGTTGAGCCATAGGCGTAGCCCTTGGCCTTACCGCCACGAGCCATGAAGCCCATGTTGTTACGTATAGGCTTGGACAGCATGGCAAGTCCCTTATTCCCCTTGGGTATCGGTTTCATCATTGTCTTGTTCCTCATCAAAAACAGTTGGATTGTCGTATATTGTTTTGTCGGTCTGCATAGACATAACATCGTCCTTTAACCTGACATCTTCTTTAGTATCTTCTTCGTCTATGTATATTAGGGATAGGTCTTCGCCCTGACGAGCTAACTCTGTAAATGCAAATGTTTTTACAGCGTTATTGAACCGCTTTATTTTTGCAGGAGTTATTAGTTCCATCGGTTGAAAGAATGATACCATGACCTCTGCAGCATTCTTATCCTGAAGAGCCAGTTTAAATATATCAATCTGACCAGCTTTAGCAGCGTTAAAAGCGTAGTCTGTTGCTATGTACGCAGGACTTACCACGCCCCTAGCAAGACTCCACAAGCGGCTAATTTTACTGCTCATAGTTAAGCCGCTAAATACTCCACTTGGTTGCTGAACTTTAACAGTCATTGTACTTTCGTTTGTATAACGAACTATGTCCTCTATGAAGTCTAGGTGTTCAGGCTCTAGTATTTTTTCTAATTGTTCGCGAACCCCATCACTTGTCATTAATTCTAGCAACTGTTCTGGGCTTGCTGTATCTCTAACAGGAGCTTCTCGTCCTGCTTCTGCTCCGGGTACTTTACCCTTAACGGGGCCTACACCTGCAGCCTCGAACATACCTGTGATAGTATATTTCATAGCTACATTTTTAAATGCTGCTTCTGCGGCTTCGTTACTATACCCTGCAGCTTTATATACTTTAATAGCATCTCGCTTTAGGATTTCTAAGCCGCCACCTTCTCCTGACAGTATGAAGTTTTCAAAGAAGTCCTTTGAACTAAGCTGACTAACGTTTTCTTCCCAGAGTTTTAGCTTGTCTTCTTCATCTTCTAATGCTTTGTTTATATCTGACTTAGCATCCGCTTTAGCTGCTTTAAAGTCTTTTCTAAGATTTATAAAAGCTTCTCTGTTTGCTTTAGAATCAGTGACTGCTTTTTGTAAATCGGTTGTAGCACCATACATATCTGCAACATCTATGAGAGCTTCGTATTCTACAGGACCGCCCTCAGTTCTTATCACAGGTATCAGGAGATTGCTCGTAATCTGGTCCATCTCTCCAATTGTGCCGCCATCAAAACCATCCAAGCTTGTTAGTCTCGCTCCTGTAATGGCTTTCTTCTTTTTAGCTACGCCTAATACCCTGTCGCCGGTCTGTTCCATTACAATTTCTTGAACAATAGCTTTAAGCTGTTTGAACCTACGAGCTTCTGTTGGGTTCGTCAAATCAAAACCCCGCGAACCATTGGGCATAACTCTACCAAGTGATGAGGTTAATCTCTCCATAGTTGTCTGCAAGAGAACAATATCTTTCTTGCTTCCCGGTGACATGAAGTCAGATATACCCTTTGATAAGTCGGATATAAGTTCAACAGGCTCCTGTCCCTTCTTGTACAATGCTGCTGTTCCAAAGACTCCCATCTTTGTGCCGCGTTCTGCTATAGATAACATACGCTGCCTAGACTTCGCAAAGTCTCCTAGAGGCATCCCGTCTTCCATAGCTTCTCCGACACTTCGTCGCCAAGCCTGCCGTGCATCCTCTAGCTTTTCAAAGTATTGTGGGTCTTGTCTTTCGAGTGTGTTGTCCATGCGGCTGGCAAACCCCCTGAATATACGGGCTAGGTTGGAGTCCCCCGCATCTTCGTAATTATCACCTGCCTTTTTAAACGCACGGTTCATAAGCTCTAGTTCGTAGGCGTTGCCTACAGTGAAGGGTTTGAAGGTAACTTCTCGACCTGTCTCTAAAGCATTTGCTCTATCTGTTTTTAGGACCTCTAGGAACAGTTCGTGGTCTGTCATGTTAGTGGCATCTATACCTTCAGCACCCTTAGATTCCAAGTGTCGTTTGGTAAACTCAGAACGCATCTCCTGCATCCTGTCTTTAGGTATTGTCCTGTACATCATATCTTCAAAGGATTTCAAGGCTAGTCTACCTACCTTCGAATCAAATATCTCTGACTCAGGACCAAAATACCTAATAATTCCCTTGAAATCATCCTGTGCCATCAGGTCTTCGAACACGGGGGAAGTGTCTATGTTACGTCCCTCTGCAAAGACATCCAACTCTTTGTAAGGCTTTTGTCCGTCCCTGTATGCTAGTGCAGTTGTTTCATCTAGGAACATCTCCAAAACTTTGTTGTTCGAGGCTTTGTGGGTCCCCGTACCTCGTGCAGCTTTAGCCGCGTCGATAGCTTCGTCGATACTTTTGTTAATCTTTTCGTCTAAAGCTTTTATAACTTCAGCTTCATTTACTGTTTGTCCTAGAGACTCAAGGTACTCCTTTCTCAACGAGACAAAATTCTGCCGCATTGAAAGGTCACCCGGACGGAGTTGCCCTGTTGAGATTACGTAATCTTCTACTGCGTCTAGGGATTTTAGTTCTGTAGCGTTCTTGTCTCTCAAGGCTTTTGATAAATTACCAAGCCCTGCCTTACGAGCCTGAACCCACTCCTCTACCATTTTACGCGAGTCAGCATTCTTAATATTCTGGGTCATCTCCATGAACCTGTCGAGAGACATGTCAGTTGCCCTGATTAAGTTCGTAGATTCCCGTAAGTTGTTTTCCATGTCCGATATTTGAACGCCCATAATCCCTGCCATATTGACTTCGGATTTGTTTAGGGCATCAGATGCAGCCAAGGTCAAAAGACCCGTGGAGTTAGCATAACTGGTTAGGAATGCTTCACGAGCCGCTTCACGTTCCGCACCTTCAGGGAAAGCATTTACAATTCTGTCATAGAGCTTACGGGTCTGTCCCATTGACTCCATTGCTTCCCGTCTCATTCTAGGGTCTAGTCTTGCGAATGTTCCTACAATTACTTCTAGGTTTCGCAATTCTCCGGGACCCAAGCTCCGACCCATGACCGCCTGTATATTCTTTACAGTCTGGTCTACCACCACGGGACCGACCACGGGAATCATGCCAATCATTTCAGAAGTCATTTGGAATATGCCGGGAACAGTTGATGAAGCAACACTCTTTGCTCCGGTTTTGGCTGTGGCTCCTACAACCATACCAAGACCCCCAGCAATCCTATAGCCCCCAAGACTCATAGCCATTAAGCCTGCGAACTCGCGAGTATTCTCATCCTCAAAGAAGAATCCATGTTCGCGAAACAGGAATGCACCACCACCAATTACGGCAGCGTTTTCTATAGAGTCCTTGATATACGGGTAGTATCTCCCGCGAACCCTAGCGTTACTGCGAGTGTTCTTGTACTGCTTTATAACGTTGGGAAGAGATGCCAACTCCTTCTCTTCAACCGTAGTCTTGTTTCGTTTGGCTTTCAGAGCAGCCATTCTTTTTTGAGCCACATCTATCTGGCTGTTTAAAAGCTCACGAGATTCATTTGTTCTATACTGCAGAAGTCCTGCCTTAAAGAATTTGTTGGTTTCATCAAACTTTAGTATGTGTGACGCAGCCTTTACAATATCTTCTGGGTCATCTATACCTTCTAGCATAGGAGCAAACTTGGGATTTTGTTTTAATTTTAGTGCCTTATTTAAAAGTCTCGAACCTCTAGCAGCGGTGTACCCACCCCCCGTCAAGACCATCATGGTGGCTTCTTCGCCTACGATTGCGGCTGCTCTTTCAGGGTAGGATAGTGTTTCAAAACCTGCGTCTAGTATATAGTTTGCTTGGTCGGGGGCTACGAACTTACGCTGTATTTTATTACCATCCGGGTCGAGAAGGAAAGTTCCCTTTTCGTCTTTTTCAAACGCTAGGCTTTCGTACTTATCAGGGTCTGACTCCTTGAATTTGTCTTCTAAAGTCTCGTGGATAATCTCATTGAAATTAGCGGCAGCCTCAATGTTCCATCCTATAAGTCCAAATCCTGTTCTAAGTTTGCTTTTCCAAGCCTCGTGACCTTCCCGTATTTCTGCTTCCCTAGAGGCATACTCTGACTTAAAAGCGGGACTAAATATATTTGTTGTTCCCGCTGCCCACATAGATTTAACAGCGGCGGTGGTATTGTCCTTGATTATATTTGGAAGGGCTACCGTTAATCCCCTACCGGCTTCTCTGAGTCGTCTGTAGTATTCTTCGAACAGGTTGCCATAGGTAAACTCTTCCACAGCAATTTGTCGCACATCGTCAGGAAGACCAGCATTCTTCATCATCTCGTCTACGGATAATCGTGTCTTAGCTGTTCTCTTCCACTTAGGCATGTAGCCGTGGTATAGTTCGTTTATATCAGCTACACCTACAATCTCTTCCTCACGAACTCCCGGCATGACGACCCCTTCTTTGGGTCCCTCGAACTTGCCTAGAATAGAACGAAATCTTAGGTAGGCATTCTTGTCCTCTACTCGACCACGTTCTGGTCGGGCGTTGGTTATCATAGTCGGGGTTATTATTGTGTCCCCGTACCTTCGGGCTTTGTTACTGGCAACTATTTCATCTAAAACATCGTCTGCACTCTTACCGTTTCGTTGCTTTTCAATGTCCTTCTGTTCTAGTTCCTTGATAGAAGGTCGCGTCAAAATCTCAGCTTTTTTCTCTACTACGGCTTCTCTAAAGTTAGATACAGGTTTAGGGGGTTCCGGTTTAGCAACAGGTTCCGGGGCTTCTTGAGAAACAGGAGCAGACGCTATAGCCGCGTTGTCCACAACTACAGGGTCGTTCGCAGGAGCCGGGTTGACTACAGGCGGTGTTTCTTCTTCTACTGTGTTAGGTGCTAATGCCATTTAGTTCTCTATTTGTAATATTTGAACGTCTGCTTGAGGTACTTCTAAATATCCCTTGTCATCTTTGGAATAGAATTTTCCCCCGGTTTCATAGATAGGGCTTCCATCTTGAGTAGCTAGACTTGGGTCTGGCGTTGATTTATTTAAGGCGTTAAGAGTATCAGTATCCGTTATGTACGCTGGTCCTTCAGGTTTAGGCATACCCCCAGAGTCTTCAGAAACAACAGGCTGATTTATGTTGTATTTCTTACGCATCCTACGTGCATTATCAACTACCTTGTAGGCTTTTATTTCTATGAAATCTTTTTCTTCCAAGGAGTCCATCCCAGAAATCCTATACACCCTCTCTACAGAGTTACGCTTTTCTGTAAACTCTTCGAGAACCTGTTGCAGGGAAGCCTTTTTAAATTCTGTAGAACTAAAGAAGCCTGCATCTCCTAGTCGTCTAAGCTGCATCTCAAAGTCTTGGTTTGACAATCGACCAGCCGGGTCAACAGCACGGGCCATCTTTGCAGCTAGGGCAATTTTCAAAGACTCAATTCTACCCAGCGGTCCACTAACATCCGTGAATCCTTGTTCTGCTAAAACTTTTCTAGCAGTATCCGCTAAAACTAATGAACTAGCGTCGTCCTCTCTGTAGCGAACCTTTCCACTACCGAACATCTGGTCAATTGTACCACCTTCTCCAAACAGACCTGCGCCAATCTTTTGAAATTCTCTTACGACTCCTGTGGTACCTAAGTCCCCTTCTAACTTGATGAGTTCTTCTAGCATACCCACAGACAGGTCTGCTGCTTCATATACTTCGCGAACCTCTCCTGCTTTTATCTTTTGATTGGCTAGGTACTGCGCCCCGCTTATATTTCCTGTGCCAATACCTGCAGGAGTAGCAGGGTTGTTGCGGTACATTACCGCCATTAAGGGGTACACAGCGGCTATCTGATTGGATAGATTATCTGTAGGACCCCCTATGTCTGCTAGTGTCTGCGTTACAGCAATGTTTTCTGCATCGCTAGTTCCACCCACACTATCAAAGTTTAAAACACCCGCAGCATTTAATTGGGCTGCATTCAGGAGAGCTTCTTTATTTCTGTAGAAATCTTCTTTTCCAAACTTACTGATAGAGGCCAAGTTTTTAAACATCATGTTTACGTTCGCAAACCCAAGCTTGTCAGCAAGAACTGTAACGTGCATTGCCTGCTGTTCACTCTCAAACTTAAATATACCACCAACCATAGGTTTAGGAGCGGCTCCTGCCGAAACGTCAGGCTGTTGCGTAGTATCTTCCTCTTTAACAATATCAGGAATTTCTACGTAAAACTCGTCACTCTTCAATCCTTTGCCACTTGTAGCTATGTTTACTTTGGTATCTAACTCAGCAATCGCCAGTGCTTCAGTAGCACCCTGACCTGTTCCTGAAATATCTTGCAACTCTGTTTCAAACCGAAGTAGCGCGTTGAACCCCCCGCCTGAAAAGTCTGCAAATCTAGGAACAGTAACCTTACCTGTAGCCGCATCCTTACCACTATTGTCTAACCAAAATTTTTGTTGGTACAAAGCTTTTTGAGAGGCTATAAAATCTAGAGTAGCTTTTAGGGTGGTGGGGCTTGCCTTCGCTTTATTAATAGCATCAGCATAAAATGAGGGATTTACCAGTTGAGTATTCATACCCACCATGTTTTTACCAGCCGCAACCATAGGAGAATCCCCATCGTTTCTAAAGCCAAAGGTTATACCTCCAACAGCAGTCGTTTTGCTTACCTTGTCCATAGTGTTAGACACGTTGACTAAGTATTTTACATCTCCAGTTTTTTGGAAGTTTTTAAAACCTTCGCTATTGGTATCAACTTTTCCAGACTTTACGAGGTCAACTGTAAACTCCGCTGTTTTTGCAGCGGCAGCGGCTTCAGCATCTTTTTGGTCTTGTACTGCTTGAATAGCAGCCTGCCGCTTGTCTATGCTTCCCTGCAATAAACCCGTTACAAATGCAACTCCCATAGCCATTATTCAGTCTCCTCTTGGGGTGCTAGAAACCCTCGCTCTTCTGGTTCTTGTGGAGTGACTCCTGCCCGAATACCCGCGTTTACTGCCTCTTGAATGTAGGAGAACATTTGGGGGTTATTATCTTTCATCATTCTAAAGAAGGTTTCATCGTCCATTGTGCCTTCGGATTCCGGGTCATCCTTTTCGAACAGTCGATAGGGTATTTCTTCTTCCTCTGCCATGTCAGCAATGAGAACACCTAGAGCAGGTTTCATAAGAAGTCCTGTATCTAAACTAAACGCCCCCTCTTGAAACCCTTGAATAATAATGCCTTCTACAATAACTTCTACGGATATACCTACCAACAGAAGCTTTAAAGTTTCCTGTTTAATTTTAGGCTTGGTTAGTTTCTCAACGACTTCTTCTAAGGCCGCTTCTGGGTCAGCGTTCTTTGGAGCCTGCCCCCAAGACCACCTAGAATTGTCTTGTGTCAAGGAATGTCCCGGTGGCGGTGCCGCGAACGGGTCAATATTTCCTATAGTTCCTGCAAGGGGATTACGTTCTGCCATGCTGCTTATACCGCCTTTATATCTGTTCGTTTAACAGGGCTGGCTGCTGCTGTAGGTGTTACTCCCTTTAATGCAGAAGACCCAACTGCAGTACGAGGCGTTCCTCGTCCCTGCGCTAAATTACGTTGGGAAGCGTACATTCTCCATAGGTTAGAGTATTGTCCCTGCGAAAGTCCCCCACTCATAGCCCGCCTAATTGCAGTCTGAACTGCGGGAATACTACTCCCTGCAAAAAGTCGGTCTTGAGCTACCCCCTGAACTCTAGCCCTGCCCCCCGGAGCAGTTCCTGTTAACCTAGGCACATCCATAGTGATGCGACGCTGTTCTGCTGCACTACGGCTTGCAGCGGTTCCTTCTGTTGTTTTTATATTTCGTAGAAAAGAGTCGGCTCCGCTACCAAGCAGTCCTCTATTTTCAGCACCTTTTCCACCAATACTACGGTCGTCTCCTAAAAGAAATTCTGCCGCAGTTCCTACCCAACCGGGCAAGACATCATATAAACTAAAACTCATTACTAAAACATCCCTATTAACCATTTTGCAAGGGTACCCGCCATCTCATCCTTCTGTTGCTGATTGTAGGCAGATTCAGCAGCGGCAATTTGCATTGCGTTCGTAGCGGTTGTGTGTTGCCTCTCTAGGGCATTCTCACTCTTCTGGAAGTTCCAAGAGGCGTTGTCACGATACTGCTGCCAGAGACCGTTCAGGGCATTCTGACTTGCATTGTACAGGTTCTGTGTGTTGATACGATTTGTTTCGTTCTGGATGGCTGTTCCTGCAGTGTTGACTTCGCGTCTCCAGACTGCATTGGACTGGTCTACCGCAAACTTCATGTTCGCATTGAACTTGTCACGGGAGTCCTTCATCTGGTTGTCGAACTGCGTCATTGCGTTCATCTCACCAGCATTGAACTGTCGCATAGCTGCGGTGCGGTTGGCGTTCGCTGTCTCGACCTGCGAACCCAGTTCGGAAAAGAACTCCTCAACTTGCAACTCGTTCTTGGCGTTGAACTGGTTACGGGCATTCTCTTCTGCCGCATCCTTGAACAAGCCTTGGGTCAAGGCACTGTAGGTTAGGGTATCGCTCTTTTGCTTGTTGTCGAGGTTCTTTAAGTCTACAGATAGTATTGACTGTGCCTCTGTAACAGCCCCCTGAAGACGAGCATTGAGGTTCGACTTGTCCATTGCAGCGTAGGTCGCGGCGTTGGACAGGGCAGTCTGTTGTTGGTTGTTCAGGTTTTGCAACTGGATTGCAGCGTACTTGTCTGCATCCCGCGCAGCTATCTGAACGCCAGACTCCATCAGGGACTGCGTGATTGCAGCCGCCGCCATCGAACTGGCACCCAAGCCACGAGCCTGCATCATAGCACTAACTTTGCGAACCCCCGGAGCAGCCCACGGGGGAAGTGGCGCACCCGACTGAATAGAGGACATCAGGTTACCAAGCTGGGTCTGAACCGTAGCCTGTGGGTCGAGGGTCTGTGTTGCAGCGGTGGCCTGCGAACCCGCTGATACCGTCCCCTGAACACCTGTCATGTCAACGTAGGGTTGTGCGGGTGTTAG
>Ga0187219_1001272_pt1 | contig 12180 bp, 23 predicted proteins | sample 13SPOviralmetaG_FD_130162 | JGI IMG/M metagenome (GOLD analysis project Ga0187219, IMG submission 130162) | Marine viral communities from the oligotrophic San Pedro Time Series (SPOT) site, San Pedro Channel, CA, USA - 13 SPOT_SRF_2010-07-21... | ecosystem: Environmental > Aquatic > Marine >... | reverse complement strand
GGTTCCAGTCTCGCATCACCGCAATAATCCGTAGACGCTTTGAATATCGCTGCTTTGCATGGCGCATAAGCCAAGCGTAAGCGTTGAGTTGCAACTCCCACTCAACCTTAGAATGCATTACTGCCCACACACTGGTGCATTTGTAATCAATCGGGCCTTCGTCATCTTGCAGATCGATTGCGCCGGATATAGTCCAGCCACCCACATCGACGAACAAACGCTCCTCGCTAATCACATCGTCACCAGAGTAGTCCTCGAATACCTTATGCACGGCGGTGCCGAGCACTGACCAAAGCTTTTCTGAAACGTCCTCCTCGAGGCTGTCCCAGTGCTTCTCTCGCAGTATCCGTATCCTTGGTGAGTCAATCAGTTGAGTGACTGATCGATGGCTCTTGCCTCGGGTGTAATCGTCACGGCTTAGTGCTGCAACAATCGGTGAAGCAAGGTTGTGGTTATTGGTTACCCTCACGAATCGGCCCCTTCTTACAGTATACGCGAACGACCAATTCTTGATCGACGTATTGCCTTCCGATATAGAACTCTCGTTCTGGGGGATTCGTTTCTTTCAGTAGATAACGTTTGTAGGCACTCCGAACTGCTTGGAGTTTCCGTTTTATAGAGTCCTCTTGGACTGGTATGTCGAAGGCATCTTTGAAAAACATTGAGTCCCAAGGTATCGTTGGGATCGGTTCTCCACTGGCCTTCATTTCCATGTTCACGTTTGGTTTGATTTGTAAAGTCATAGCTCCTGTCGCTTTCGTTGTAGATCGCGTTACCACAATCTTCCTGTTCCAAAACAAAATTTCCGATCTTGCTCATACGTTTCCTCCGTTAGCTTGCGAAGTATAACGAGCCACGATACCATGTGCAACATCTTCAAGACCACGATATACGGAGAACCTGCCAGCAAGGCCAACAGCAGAAAGCTTGTGACCTTTCGAGGCAAGCCTCGGTTTATCAAAAGTCAGAAGGCAAGGGATTACGTTGAGGCGTTCAACCAGCAGTGCCCCAAGCTAGATAACCTGCTTGAGGGCGACGTTAGGGTGACGATGAAGATCTGGTACAGGACGCGCCGCCCAGATCTGGATGAGTCAGTAATCCTTGATTGTTTAGAAGGCTTTGCCTACACGAACGATAGACAGGTTAAGGAGAAGCACATCTATCATGGACTCGACAAGGAAGAACCAAGGGCAGAAATCACAGTCGAAGTCATCTAAAGATACAGCGTTGGCTGTGTTGAAGCTGGCGGTGAAGGACTTAGCTGACAAAGATCAGGAAATAAGATCTGACGCGATCAAGTTTTTCATGACAGACGGAGGCCTGGTTACCTTTTGTGAGGCGTGTGGTGTGGATGCGACGGAGCTGACGAGTGCGGCTTTGTTGACAGTCCGAGAGGACTTGGGGGTAAGGAGAGATACAGCGGTGAGGAGTGTGATTAGAAGGTTGCTATCTGCATGAGAACGTTCTCATTGATTCCGTTCTCTTCCAACTTTTAGTTGGGTGAGTACGTTCTCGGTGACGGCGTTCTCGTTTGATATCACAAAATTCAACGGTTCACAAGGAGGATGCTTTGAACCAGTCAGATTTAGAATACTTTGTACGAAATCAGGGTGCCGGTCGGCACGTTTGTCCGGTCTGTTCACCAGACAGGAAGAAGAAAAATGAGAAGACTCTCAACATACAGCCCGACGCAGGCTCGATCCTGTTTCAGTGCTGGCACTGCGAGCTTTCCGGCAAGGTGAGTTCCGACAAGAAAGATGATTGGAGCATGGAGCCAAAGGCTCCTGTGAAGGCAATAAGCTTTCCCAAGACATCAGACAAGGCACTAGCCGATGCGTTCTTACGCAACAGAGGCATAGACCCAGAGCTAGTTGACGGTTATCAGATCGTTGCTGGCACCAAATACTTCAGCGGCGAGGGCGAGCTTAACGCTATTGGGTTCGCTTACGGTGACAAAGAAGCCATCAAGTGGCGATCAGTTGAAGGGAAAAACTTCATTCAAGATGGCAGCGCAAGAACGCTTTGGGGCATAGAGAACGCTGACATAGATAACCTTCAGACGGTGATCATTACCGAAGGGGAGTTTGACTGTTTGGCTATTGTTTCTGCTATCGACAAGTCCTCGTCTACCTTAGTGGTGAGCGTCCCAAATGGCGCACCCCAGAAGGTCAGCAACAGCAAGGTGGAGGCAAGTGAAGACCGCAAGTTTGCTTACCTGTGGTCGGCAAAAGAGGTTCTGGAAAAGGCCGAAAGAATTGTTTTGGCTATGGATGATGATGAACCAGGCGCAGCACTTGGCGAAGAAATCATGCGTCGTGTCGGTCGTGCAAAGTGTTATCACCTTGAGATACCTGAGGACTGCAAAGACTCCAACGACATTCTGTTACGGCACGGTGCCGAAGAACTAAGCAGGTTGGTTGATGAGGCGGTTCCGACACCTTTGGTTGGTGTGTATTCCGCTAGTGACTACGCCGATGACGTGAGTTTTCTCTACGACAAAGGCCTGATGGGCGGGCTGAGCACCGGCTTCAATGGTCTGGATGGTTTGTACACCATCCTTCAAGGGCAACTGACCATCGTCACAGGGCAGCCTGGTTCGGGTAAGTCTGAGTTCATTGACGCGGTCTTGGTTAATCTTGCGGAACAACATCAATGGAAGTTTGCCATTGCCTCGTTTGAGAACCCGCCGCCGATGCACATTATCAAGCTTGCAGAGAAACATGCTCGCAAACCATTCTTTGAGGGGCCACACGAGCGCATGAGCCGGTCTGAATTAGATGAGGCTACAGGATGGGTTAACGATCACTTTGCCTTCTTAGAGAGCAAGGACGGCGAGGCAGCGACCATTGATAACATCATAGAGCGCACGAAGCAGGCTGTGATGAGGCTAGGTTGTCGTGGCTTAGTGGTTGATCCGTACAACTACATCGCTCAAAACAACTTGGAACAAGAACACCAAGCGATCAGTGAAATGCTTACTCGCATGGTTCAGTTTGCCCGTAGTCATGATCTGCATATCTGGTTCATTGCTCACCCCGCCAAGATGAGGGCGAATGATCAGGGCAAAATGCCAGTGCCTAACGGTAACCACATCAGTGGTAGTGCAGCATGGTTTGCAAAGGCTGACTGCGGTATCACCGTTCACCGAGAGGAGGCCCACATCGAAGTGCATAGCTGGAAATGCAGGTTTAAGTGGGTAGGCTCTGTTGGTCAGGCTGAATTACAATATGACCCTGTCACCGGACGATACAAAGATCGTGAATACGAGCCAGACCCAATGGTGTTTACTGGCATGAAAGGACGAGGGGACTACCATGAAACAGACGCCGACTGGGATTTCTGACAAGCCAATCAATGATGTGGGCAACGAAGCAACTCATCAGCATCACAACGTGACGCTGGAGCAAGGTGAGGACGGCTCAATTAGAGCCAGGATAACTGACCAGTTGAACATTGACAGGATGCTGAAAGCTGGTCGTATCACAACGACAGAGCATCGGGCGGCGGAGTTCTTGCTCGAGGTGTTTGTAGATGCTGGTGCCTTTGTGAAGAGCCTCAACCCCGCTGACACCACTGGCAGTAGCAAGTACAAGAAGCCGCCATCAATGATGACATCGGGGTTGATGCGGCTCCGAGATGTTGCTCACTGTTTAGAGGAGGGGGTTGGCGAGGATGATGCGGTCAGCATTTGCATGATCATAGCCAAAGACCTTGATGTCCATGAGAACTTCATCGACAACTTCAGAAAAGGGTTGCAACACCTTGATGAGGCTCATCTACGGTAGTCCACTGGGGTCTTGCGCCGTGTCATGTTGTTTGACAATCTATGTGGGTTGATGTTCGTGTCCTCTCTCCTTCGACACATTTCAACACCCCTGTGAACCCTGCTCACACAAAGCATCCTCCGTTGTGTGTGAGTGGGGTTCTTTTTTATCTGGTGGAAGTCCGGCAGTTGAAATGATTCGGGCTGAAATTTACGTCCCTACCCACTACATCACTTCTATTTCTCTAGTAGGAAGGGGGTATGTCTCCCCTGCCCTGACGCTGCCGGTCGCCTGAGCAACCTAAGGGACTCATCTTGTTCGCTTGACAACCCGTCTATTACCTATCAAGCGTTTGCTTTCCACGCTCATGCCCAGCGACGCGGCGGCCTGCCTTATCGCTCGAAGAACGTTCTTGTCTGGGTCATGGTCTTCATGCTCATCGATTACGATTGACTCACCCACACTCAGTGTCTCGATTATTCTCTGCCACTTGCCCCTTGTCTTGGGCCTATCTTGATTGTGAACAATCAGGTTGGGTGTCGAGTGCTGACCTTTCATTTTTGTGATCGACATAGACTCAACCACTGAGTCGGACTGTATCTCTGGAAGAAGGTTAACGTCCATCAGGGTGATTCTTTTGTATGTCTTACTGACAAGCCCTGAGTCGGTCTTGGTTATGATCGTGACTTCAAACAAACCTTTATCTCTCAGCGGTTCTACTTCTTCGCGTGAGTCCGTGATCTTATCAGCTAACTCCATGAGCCTGTCCATCTCATCCATCACTGTCATTTGAGGTCTCCCAGCTTAGTTTGAATTGAGTTCCAAGCATCCTTGGCAACCTTTTCATCTTCAGGTGTTATCCCGTGGAACCAGAAGCAGGTTCCGATTGCGCCGTGAACGCGAGGGTCATCGCGTGACCCCCGAAATAAACGATCCAAAGCATCGACTTCAGATTCGGTTAGCTTCAATGTGACCAACTTTTCCATAAGAACCTCCTACCCTATGTGCCGCCGAGATGTAACAAGATCCACACCAACGTATTGCTCTGGGAATCCGCAATTCAGATACACATTTGCGATCTGCTCTGACAACTTAATCAACAATTGCTTACGCTCTTCGGTGAGCTTGTTTGTACGCAGTTTCCATTCCTCGTGCGGCTCACTATCAACGCGCGGAATAAATTCTAAGAGGTCTGGTATGGGCATCGTGAACAGCCGCTTGTTCTCTTCGTTGAGATCGTCGTGTGTGTAGACCTTGATGTAGGCTTCAGAGTTCTGCATCCAGTACGAGTTTTCAGGATGAACCGCTTGATACCTCTCACCGTGAGCGGGGTCTACACTCTCTATGGCCTCAAGCTGTCTCTTGGCTTCAACATACTTCAGCCGTAAATTCTCACGATCTTCTTCTACGATCCTGATTATGTTCTTCAACTCGGCGATCTCTTTGTCTCTTGGATCTGCCGCTACAACCTTGGGCTGCGTTGACTTGTCTGCCGAAACGATGTGACGTGAACGCCACCCATCAAACTTCTGCATCGTCGCGCTTGATGGCTTAGCCACAGTGCCTTCGATGAAGTCCTTGAGTGTCTTGCGATCCACTTTCATCTCGGTTGCCATGCCAAGCACCGCCGCTGACATCTTGATGCCGCCGTCTGCCGCTCGAGCAATTGCGTGGTTGTTTAGTACCTTGCGAATATCCCGAACATTCTTTTCTGAAAACTTCATATCAATCTCCTGGTTTCCTATTAGGTTGATGCTGATTGCATCGCGGTGACTACAACATAGCCACTGAGTTGAAATCAGTGTGAGCAGTTTTTCTCGTCGTGCTCAGGACGCCGCAAGCAAGTTTTACATCGTGGCTAGGATGGTTCGCGGCTACTGCCGCTGTTGTGTGAAGCATACAGCGTACCACGACTAGCGTCTACCTGTACAACCAATTCACCTATCACCTGCACTAGCCTTGGGACTACGGCGTTTCCTAAGGCTTTAATTCTGTCCACCCGATTGGGAACCCCATGAGCCATTCGACAAACGGCGGGTTCAGGGGGCCAGTCTCCCCCGCCGCCGAGTTCACCGAGTCGGGTAGACTGTTCGACGGTAGCCGTCCCTTTGCCTTCAGCGTTTCGGGTTTCCTCCCTCCCTTGTAGTCCCTGGTTGTCGGGGTGGGCCATAGGGTTGCCTTCTTCACTGCCGTCGCCAGCCCGTCCCCTGACCTCGCGCTCAGTCCCGCCCTGTTGTAGTTCCCCCTGACCGTTGGTGTCGGCCACAACTTGGGTTCCTTGACCTGCTTCGCTAGTCTGAGTTGGTTTGCTGAGTCCATGCTTTTCCAGTCGGATGTCATCGGTGTTCGCCACATCCGCGCCTGATCTATCAGTTGAGTCTGGAATTTGCTGCCGTCCGGCCTCATCCAGTATGTCCCCATCCACTTCCAACCCCGCGCCTCCGCGTCTGTCGGAACCCCTCCGCCCATGCTCGCTGATGGCGTGGCCCACAACCCAGACTCTATCTCGGCGGTGTCTCGCATCGACGCTGCAAGCTGGAAGTACAAACGTCCTGACTTCGTAGCCTTCGTTTTCCAAGTCAGATGACACATCGTCGAGTGCCATATTGATGAACCCAGAAACGTTTTCTCCAATAACCCAGCGCGGCCTACACTCGCTAATGATTCGTAACATTTCAGGCCAGAGGTGACGGTCATCTGCCTTGCCTTGCTTGAGTCCTGCAACTGAGAAGGGTTGGCACGGGAATCCTCCGCAAACAACGTCAACTGTTCCTCTATATAATCGTCCATCTAAAGCCCTCACATCTTCGTACACGGGCACATCAGGCCAGTGTTGTTGTAATAACTTGCGGCAGAATGAATCCTTCTCACAGAACGCTACGGTCTCCATACCGGCAGCCTCCAGCCCTAATGAGAACCCACCTATCCCACTAAATAGATCTAGCACCTTCATAGTATTTCGTATTGACCATGTCCCAGCAGGCTATCGCTGTTGATATCATCCCTTTCCAGCCTCCCTTCTCGCTCCATCCTAGCGATCCGTTCTCGCCATCCGCGATATTGATAGACACCTTTAGCCAACAGTCCGATATCCCTTTGAATAACGTGGATCAGACTTGTTTGAACCTCTTTTGCCCACCAATCTTTCGATCCAAGCTGATCGACATCCGTTCTAACAAAGTAATCAACGAGTTCTTTCTGACAGACATCTAGCTTTCGATTAACCTCTGCTACTGCCTTCTCGTATTCCTTAATCCATTCTTCATCAGTCATTACTAGTTACCTCTTGGTTGGGCGCAAGACGTACCTGCTTGGATTTATGTCGGCGGCGGAGCTCCACCCGACACACATTCAGGGCGGTCAGCCACTCGTTGGACTGATCCTCGGTGGCATCAGGGTAGGCGATCATCAGTGTCGCCATGTTTTGTAGCATCTCCTGGATCTCGCTGATCTTCTCGATCCTGATCACCCTTTCGCGCAGGTCATGGTTAAACTGCTGACTCATACGATCCTCCGCTTGTCTGCTCGGTTGGTGCGCTCGGCATCGAACGTCAACTGGGCAACCATGATGCGCTTCTTCAGCACCTCGACAGACAGATTCGCCTGTTGCAAGGCTTTGTACTTTTCTGTCCACGCTGGCATTGCCCTGACAAACACCTCGGCCTTGGCAGCACTGTCACCTACATCGATCAAGGCCTTCTTCGACGATGCCTCAAACGATTTGAAGTTAGCCTCGGCCTCTATCGCCATGAGACTTTGCTGTTCCCATTCGCTGATCATTCGATCAAGGGAATCTAGGATTTGATCCATATCCATATTCAGTCCTTCTTTGCCATTGCTAGAGATGCAGTTTGCGGGCAGTTCCTAATCAGATGTTCTGTCAAAGCTGGATCAAACCGCTTTGCTTGACTGAATAGTTTTTTGGCGGCGCTTTCTGCGTGGCTGATTGATCTTCCCCAATGAACCCCGTCTAGCCCTTCGGCAAGTACCTGTATTTCCTGAGAGGTAAGTTGCATCGTTTTCATATCCGTTCTCCGTTGTTGTTAAAGCCGTTGTCTTCACAGGTCGGTGTTGAGGTCTTCGACTGATGCGATAAGCACCAGCACTTCGTGGAACTTGCGGTCGCCACAGAGCTTTTTGAAGTCATCACGACCCCAAGGGTCAAGGGCACAGTAAGCCTTGTGTGTGGCTATGAGCGCATTGCGTAGCTCGTGAACCCTTGAGTCGGCTATGCCAGCTTCGGCTAGTAACTCGGCACTGTTGGCGTGGGTCTTCGCCTTGATTGGTGTGACGTTGCTCATTGAGCTTCTCCTTCTTCTACTATTTTCAAATCACGGGCTGTTTCGACCAAGAAATCCAGGAGCTCCTTTATTTTAGGCCTCAGGTTGGATTCGTAATCGCTTTCATCGGCTAACCTTGCGTCGATTTCCAAGAGGTTATTCACCAAAAAATCATTCGTAATCACTGTGCGCCCTCCGCTTTCTCCCACAGCTTGATAAACATGCCTACAAAAGCACGTTCGCTTTCTGACAGATAATCCTGCGCGAAGAGTTCATCGGCAGATAGGCGAGGCAAAAACCTCATCTTGCAAAAGCCATCCCATACTTGGGTTAGATGTTCATGTGTCATTGGTTGTCCCTATGGGCCGCTATGCGGCCTCTTCAGTTTCGGATTGGGTTTGGGTGGCGAGGATGAAATCCACCGCCTTTTGGGCCTCGGCTGCGGCCTTGAAGACGTAGTCAACATCGTTGCCGAGTGCCATCAGCCATGAGGCAATGTAGTGCCCGTGATCGTCACGCGCCTCGCTTGTTATGCCCAACTCGACGCAGAGCAACGCTGCCGTGATCTCAGCAATGAGTTCCTCGAAGGCGTAGCCCTTGGTGTTGGTCAAGGTCAAACGATTGAGCCGTGATTTGTGTCCTGTCGAGTGTCCAATCTCATGTAGCTCAGTTGAGTACATGTTCTCGGTTGCGGTGCTGGTGTCGGTACTGTTGAACTGCTCCGGCAATGGCATGTTCACGGTATCGGTGGATGGTCGGTAGTACGCACCACCTGTGGCGTTGCGAGTAACCTTCACCCCTGACACCCGATAATAGTTGGCGATGAACGCCTCTATCTCAGCGTCGGACACCGTCTCATCGACCATGCCCTCGGTGTCCATTGGGTAGGGTGAGCCATCCTCGAATGACTTCACGTCCTCGGCACGGTAAACGGTAGCGGATGAGAACCGCTTACCCTTGTATACCTTGGCGGTAGTGCCATCGGGACGTTCCTCTTTGTCGTAAGCCGAGAAGCCGAGAGTGATCGGTATGCCTACGTTTCTGTCCTTACGGCCTAGCCCTTCGCAAGTGTATCCGATGGTCGCCCACTGCTTCATTGTCGCCACCTTGGTGCATCCCAGCATCGACAACCAAAATGCGTTGAAGCCGGTGTACTTGTTGCCGGTCACGGCGTTGGTGGGCAGTCCCGCGAGGGATGAAAACCCAGCTTGAAATGATCCGCCTTCCTCGACGATCTCAATCAACTGGTCAACTACTTTTCTTTTGAGTTCTGCTTTCATTTGGTTTTCCTATGGTTCGTTGGTTGTTGTATTAGATGTTACGCTTGGTCGTCTCTCGGTGCAACCATTGCCGCGCTAAGGGTTCTTTGATGAGTACCCACATTTCGAGAATGTCTTGGTCATCAAACCCAAAGAAGGGGGCGGTCTCCTTCAGTTGGGTCATAATCCCTTCGCTGGTGTGAGGATCGCAAATCGGAAAAAACCAGGTATCGAGGTAGTCCGAGTATTTCAGCCCCCGCATTTCATCAGGGGCAAACTTCTCCTGCACTCTGTGAAGGAGTGCCAGCGCATACTCGGCCTCGTTCTTTGCCTTGGGCGGTTCGCCTAGATCGTGCCAGTTGAGTGCCCACTCGGTGAGCGCGTGAATAGCGTCCTCCAGCGGAGTTGGTACGCCTAGATCGCGCACTATCGGGTAGCCGTCCTCGTCAAACCCATTGGGTTTTTGACCCCGCAACTCTAAGTCAACGTAGGCACCGATCACGCCCACTGTGAGGTCGGCTGCGGTTTGCAAGATAGCTTCGGTCATTTTGGAATCACTCATTGTCATGTCCTCTACGCTTCGATTTTTTGGAATGCTGCGATGCTGTTCAGAGCTTTTGCGGCTGTTTCGGTTTTTGCGACTGAATCGCAGATTATTTCCCAGTTGGTGTGGGTTGGGTTAAGGAAGAAAAGGTGCTGCCCTTCGAGATCGTCGGGGTAAACGCCTATCACCAACCCAAGGTCAGACATGTATTCGGGGATGATTTCGTGGCTTGCGTCTTGGGTGACCATGACGGTGCATGAGCCGAATCTTTTGTTGAACGCCGTGCAACCTCCACCTGTGTGGATGATTTCGTACCCGCTATCGGTAAGGTGCGCCATAAATGACTGTGCGCCTTCTAGGTCGCGCTCGTCAGAGCATGAAAAGCACAAAGAACCAAACCTATCAAAATTCATGCTGCGCTCGTGGTGATACTCGCCGCACGAATCGCACTGCTCTTTGTTGTCGAAACTAGCCATTAGTATTCCCCCTTTGTCAGGCCTGAGTCGGTCATCAACTGCTCGGCTTGTGTCACGAATTCCTCAAAGGCGTCTTGCCCTTTGTCGGTGTAGTACTGGTCGCCCTCGGCGGATGTGTAGGTGTCCAAGGTGACGCCGTCGGCGCGGGCAAGGTCTTCCGCCACTACGCTGTACAACTCCACCCAAGTCACAGGGTGCAGCGTTAGCCAAGGGTGATCAGCGTTCCCATATAAGGTCACCGACTCCACCATCTTGAGACTGTCCTCGCCCTTGTAAGCGAACCCGTTAGCTAACCGCTCGCCAGTGTGATGCCACAGTGACAACTCGGTCATGCCCTCAGAGCGCACTGCCCAGCGCAGCGCGTCAAACTTGTTTGTGAACGTGAGGCTACGTTCGCCCTCAATCACGCGGAATGTTTCGATTGTTTCCATTAAATGTCTCCTCGAATTTGTAGAACCCAAACCACGACCATGCCGCAGCCTTGCAGGATGAATAGGGGAGCGGTGAAGGAAAATATCCAATGCGCTCCCTCAGGTGAGATGTAGTAGGCGTGAGTCAGGAAGAGTCCTGACGTGATCAGCAGTAGCGACACTGCAAGCATGCCCAGTCCAAAAAGAATGTTTGCGAGTAACTGCATTACTTCACCCCCCACTCAATCAAGCCCAGCAAGAAAAGCCCAACACGGCAAGCGTCGGAGCATCGCGCGTAGTCGGCATGATCGTATGCTTGCTCTGCAATATCGAACTGGTCTTGCGCTGCGGCGATGTGACGGTGTGTTGGGTTGTCACATATCGCTGCATGCAATGCCATCTGTGCAGTGACGGCGTTGTCATGGGGTGCTGCTGCCTCGTTGCGGATACGCAGTTCCATCGCGCAATAGTGGATCTCGTCCGTGTACTGTTCGCACTTTGGATTCTCAGGCAATGCTTCGATAGCGTTGCGGCAGTCTTGGATGACATAGCGCAGCGAATCGGTGGGCATGGTCTTTACCATTGCCATGTACTCACTGTGCCACTTACCGTCGCCTTGGGTATAGGTTGCATTCATTTTAGGACTCCAATGATTGTGAGAAAATGATCATGTCGCGCTGGTAGCGGACATGTACCTTGGTTCCCGCTGAGAACACTGCTGCGACCTCTTTTGAGTGCAGATCAATAATCGGGCGAGGCTTGCCATTACGCATCGCCTTGGTCACTCGGCGTTCGCCCATGTCGGAGACAAGCAGCGTGATAGTGGTGTCGCGCACCATGACGTTGTATGCGGTGTCGGGAGTGAATCCCGCTGTGTTGAGCTTCGCGCCTTCGATCCAAATACGCACTGCACGAGCAGTGGCCTTGGCGGTGGTGGTTGATGTTGCGATCATCTCGGACTCCTTAGTATGGGTAGCAGATAACTGCTGCTGACGTTTCAAATTCCAGATCGAATCTGTGCTTGAGTGCTACCGCTTCGATGGCTGGGTTGATCTGCATATCTCGCAGCACTGCGCCATCAAACTCTTCGGCAGATATGACCACTTGGTCATCTGATCTGATGATGATGGTGGGATTCAAGCCGTCGCCTAGATCGACTTTGCGTACTGCGTTGATGAACCGCTGCGCTCTGTTCAGTTGCTTGCTCGTCATGTCGTTTGTCCTGTTTAAGTGATGAGCCGATCTTGGGGTTGGGGGAGAACCATGTCAAGCGTACCACGAACAATGAGTACTACATTTGTTTCTATCAAAGCAGGTCTAATGCTAGATGTGGTCTATGGTGTGTGGGTTGTGGGTTTGATGCGCCTATATAGGCAAATGACAATGGCGTTTTGATTGGGACGTGGTCATGGCAGACAAACTCACACCAAAGCAGGAGCGGTTCGCG
>Ga0187219_1001270_pt1 | contig 12183 bp, 4 predicted proteins | sample 13SPOviralmetaG_FD_130162 | JGI IMG/M metagenome (GOLD analysis project Ga0187219, IMG submission 130162) | Marine viral communities from the oligotrophic San Pedro Time Series (SPOT) site, San Pedro Channel, CA, USA - 13 SPOT_SRF_2010-07-21... | ecosystem: Environmental > Aquatic > Marine >... | reverse complement strand
GACCTGAAGGGCTTTCATGAATTTACTACCACCATCCCTGCGTAAACCATCTATAACGTCTCGCTCATATCCAGATTTGAATCGTGTTTGAACGTATGGAGTATTAAGCATCTCCCCTATGTTCTTCTTCAAATCCTTAGCGAACAGGCCGAAGTATTTCCCAAAATCCTTAAAGGACATATCGAATGCGTAAGCGGGTAGGGATGTCAACTGCTTCATGGCGATTGACCACTTGAAGCCGAGAGATCCATAGGTGTGAGCCGCCCTCAATTTATCCAGAGCCGCAATGTGTGTTGCGTGGCGGTTACCACCATCAGCAAACCACTCAATGCGCTCATCGATCGTCTCCAGAGCCGAACGTCCAACATATCCTCGGATGTTCGTTCTCACTGATTGATTAGAGAACACAGAGCGAAGAACTTTTACGGTATCAGCCCATGCGACATAGTGATTCGTCTGGGTAGAGTGCGCCATCCAGATGCTTAAAGCGCCAGCGGTCTGATCCATAGGTGCCCTGTTATTTGTCCTAGTGATTGTGAAGTTTGGATCAACAGACATAGCCTGTCGGCCTTCACTGTCGATGCTCATATCCTTCGCTTCCTTCTGCGCCATGCGTATTGCCGGGGAATAGAAATCAGTTTTAGGTAGGCTGAAGCCATTCTGCGCGCGGAAGACTTTGTTAATCTTGTGGTAGTTGTCCTCGTATTGAATGGCGAGCCACTCCCTTATCTCTTTGGATTCAGGTGTGAGGAAATCTTCCATGTCCTTCATTGTCTGATCTGAGTAGCCCTCATGCTCCATAGAGTCCTTGAGTCCTTTCTGCCTCCAGAGCATCGTGAGGTTGATCGCCTGAGATTGTGATAGCGCCATCATTTTAGCCTCCCCCTCAGTCTGTGATTCATACTCGACCCTTGTATTAGCCTTGATATTCTTGCCACTCTCTTGGATCTCAGTATACCGAACCTGTATCGCCGACCAATCAGATTCGCTAATGCCAAGACCCTCAAGAGTCGCGTCTCCATTAAGGAGTGCCTGCACTTTAGATGCTGGAATTCTCTTTGTTGACGAGCGACCCTTTCTCCCATATTCCATTTTTGAAATGTTGGTCTGCTCGACCTTCTCCATTTCGTGAATCTTATTAGTCAGATCCATATTGATGCTCGTCTGACCTGGGGCCACAACTCCAAATATCCCCGCGAGAACCTCTCTGAACTGCTCTTGCGCGGAAAGATTGTCTCGCTTTTCTTTGTGCGTGGCAACGTGAACCATTGTCGCAAGCCTCTTATTGGTCTCGCTCTGCAATGTGCCAACAGCTTTATTGGCTCGAGATATTCCATTGAGGAGCCACTCCCACGAAATATTTTTTCTCTGGAAATCACTCAGGCCATCAATCTTAACATCTTCAGCACCAATGAACCTAGTAGGTATAACCCTCGCCTTGCGTGATTCATCCTTCAACTTGGCCTCGGATTGTGTCATCTCTCCCTGACCACCAGAGACATCGTTATTGACCATATCAATAGTCTCCTGCAAGAACTGATTGAACTGCTCGTCAGACATCGCCTTCAGTAGCTTACCCTGTCTGTGGATCGTATTGAGGTTTTGGTAGAAGTCGCCCAAGGCATTAGCCTTCATGCCGTCGATGTTTCCGAAAACAGAAAGCTTATCCCTGCGATCAGTCAGATCCATGATCTTGAACTCATCATCCTCCTTCTCAAGTGATTGGTCTATCTCATCAATCTCGGCATCCACTTGCTCTTGAGTCATCTCTGAGATCTGCTCGATCTCGATCACCTGATCCGCATACATCGCATCAGAGTCAACCTTGGATACCCCACTCGGCTTCTTCTTGGGTCGGTTCGCCTCGAAGATCTTCTCGATCTGTGTGCGATGTTTCCCGGAGATCCACTTATCGACCTCGACATCCAACTGATCCACCTTCTTCTCGAGGAATTCAAGTCGGGCCTTGTCACTATTCAGCTTGGAGATCTGGACGAATCCACCCATCTTACCCCGGAGCTCTGGTGGCAAAGTCTTGAGGAGCGCATCATACATTACCAGTGAGCGACGAATACGAGCCACGGGATTGTAATGCTTCTTCTGCTTAGCGACCTCTTCCTTCAACCATTCCTCGGCTTCAGTCTTAGCTTGCTTCTTGGCGTTCGAAATACTCTTCAGAGCTTTCTTGAATCCTTCTTGCTGGTCCTTGATGGATGACCTCTCCGAAGCTAACATCTCCCACATGAGCCCAGTGGAATCTTCAGCGAGCAGACCTTCATCATATAGCTCACGGGACATCTGATCCGGCGAGCGCATGCCTCCGAAGATCAACCCTGAAACCATACCCTCGGCCCCCTCATATTCTGCACCGGGCTTCTCGCCAGTGCGCTTTGAGAATGATGCACGCGACTCGATAGATCCACCAGCCAAACCTTTCCCGGGCTTAGCAATATAACCATGGAGAGGCATATCCTTTAAGGTCATAGCGTCTCCCTGAGCCAGAGCCTGACCCTCTTTAGTGAGAACCTCCTGTTCCAACTCCTCATATCGGGCAGCCTGTCTAAACGCAGCCTCCTTCTTGAGAGACTTCATCGAGCGAGCATCAGGGAGAGCTTCCTGCTCAACCGTGCCACCGAAGATCATCTTGGCGACATCACGCTTCAGAGCATCGATACGATCAACCAGTTGCTCAAAGACAACAGCCCTAGCCTCTGGAGCGCGAACCCTACGCATGACATTCTCAGAGAGATCTGACAACATGCGAGCATCGCCGGGGGAGAAGGATATCTCTGGATTGAATCCTGAGCGAGGACGATTAGCCGTGTCAGTAGGAACGATGATATGCACGGTGTTCTCATCCATGCCCTCCATCGCTTGCCCTACTTTCTTCTCTGATCCAAACTTGGAATTAGCTCGACGATCAATGATGCCGTCATAGCCTAGCTTCTGGAAGAATTTGTTGATGATCTCCCCCTTGCCAATCAGACTGCCATCCTCAGACTCTGCATATGAAAGCTCCTCATTAGCTCGCATCGCATCCTCGATCTGGTAGAGGTAAGCCCCATCGAGAGCAGCCTCACCCAGAGCCTCGCTGAAGTTCTGCGCGTCTAATCCGTAAAGGTTTGCCGTTTCCTCTGCTGCCTCATAGATGGGATTGGTCAGGTCTCCACCCTCCTCTGCATTCTGGCGCATACGCTCCTCGACTTCATCCTTGTATTCGTCGAGGCTAGCTTCTTCATCGAGATCGTATTCATCCCGGATCTCAGCCTCGGAATCCTCGCGATAGAACTCAAGAGTCTCCGTGTCTATCTCCTCATTCGGATCGAAGAATGTTCCCCCACCTTCCTCGATGACGGCTGGATTCTTCATTGGCAAATAGAGAGGGTAGATGCGCCCGCCTTCTCCAGAAAGTTCAGCGCGAGCCTTCTCGATAGCCTCTTCCATTTCGATCTCCTCATCCTGCTCGATCTGCTCCGCTCTCTGCTCGATGCGCGATGTCAGATCTGGGCCTTCCCCAGCGTAGTTCACCGAAGCATCCTCCGGGCTAGTGGTCGCGTAGATCCCTCCACCGAAATCATTATCTAAATTTTCTCGCGCCGAAGTGAATCGCTCGAAGGCATGCGTGCTGCCGTGGTAAGCTCCAATAACAACCGGGCCATCGATGTTCGCCCATCGCGCCTCTTCAGGGGAAATGTATTCTGCACCGGGCAGGATCTCGCTAGCTTCAGCGATAGAAAGAGGAACCGGAGAGAATGGCATGTCCACCTCTTGACCATCCACCATCTGCGTGGGTATCGCATCACGCTCCTGCTCGAAGTTTTCCTGCGAGTTCGTCCCTACCAGCATATCAGTGAGTTGATCCACCTGAGCTTGATCGAGATTACCGTCACGCACTGCCTTCCTGAGAATGGTGGCGCGCTTCAACTGGAGTCCGAAGAAGTCACGCATCGATCCAATGAAGGACTTGAGTTGTGCTGCGCCGGGTATCCTGGCCTGCACCATTGCGGACAGGTTGCGCTGGATGAGACCACCCATCTTAGAGTTCTTTCCTTTGCGGGAGTTGAGCGCCAGAACCTCTGAGAGTTCAGCGATGGCCTCATCGATGGCTACTTCCTGATCATACTCGTTCAACTCCTCAAAGTTCTCGGGAAGGAATTTCTCCTCTGCCTGAGTGATGAGGTTATCGAGACCACGAAGGGATGCCACCTGATCCTCCCGCTTCCACGCGCCCGACTCCATGAGCTTGCGGCGTTTTGCGTGTCCTCGCTCATGAATGAGTGTGAGGACGCTTGATCCATTATGTATCTGAGTAACTGCTTCCTTGCGTCCCATCTGACCCGCGGGGATATACGCCCCAGCAATCGAGCCAGACTGCCCCTCTGACATCACTTCCTGCGCGACCGCGCCAGTTCCACCATCGCGCTGCTCAAGCAACTCACGCTCCGTCTGGAGCCTTCTATCGGAGCCGGGCATGGCAGCCTCAGCGTCCGCATCTGTGAATGTTCCCGTGCCAACCTCAACCGACTCACCCGACTGCTCGACATCCAGTGCCGCAGCCTCGAATGACGCGAGAAGCTCTTGGAAGTATTGACGGTTCTCCTGCTCTTTCAACTGTAGCTGATTGAACACCTCGTCCGTTGCTTCCTGTGCGGTCTCCACATCTGAGATCGTGTCACCCGTCAATCTGTCAAACACCTGAAAGCCCTGCTGGTCTGGAGCCACGCGAACCGAGGGGGATACCCCCAATCTCTCAGCTTCTTCTTGAGCGCGGATCTTATTCTGCTCCATTTCCTCAAGCGCTTCCACCGCATCCCTCGCCTCATCCGAGAATGCGTTACGCGTCTCCAGCGCATTCTCCATAGCCTTGACTTGCTGGCGGGGAGTCTCGGCTTCATCGATAGCCTGACTTGCCTCTTCGTTGATTCCAAATGCCTTGCGTTCTAATGGTGAAGCCTTCTTGAATGCCGCAGCTCTCTTCTCCCTAGACAATCCACCAGTGGCAACCGTGACTGACAACGGAGAGACCGCAACAGCCGTAGATAGGAACTTGTGGAAGTATCCATCGAAGTGACCATCAACACCGTTGTGCCACTCAACATCGGGGACGATTTCATGGAATGCAGCCGTAAGATCCTGCACACCATCAGAGATAATCTCTTGTCCAAGCTCAACCCCGGTCTCAGCAAGACCACCCATCGCGAACTTTGTAGTGCCTCGCGCGAGACGGTTAGTGATGAGATCATCAACTTTGCCGAAAACTTTATCGAGGCCGGGAACGCGACCAGTCAGACCAAACGACTGGAACTTCTCAGCAAGCATCTGAGGGACCGCCGAGACTGTCGCCATGTTGCCTGACAGCTCCGATGCCTGCTCGCGAGTGCCTCCGTTGGCCATTATTTCACCGCGATACTTTTGACGCTCCATCTCGCGGATCGTCCCGAATACCATCGGCATCCCAACCACGGGGATCGCAGCCATAGCAGAGGTAGCTACCGCGCCTGGGGCGGCATATACACCCTCCTCGATAGCCCGTAACGCTGTATCCTTGGGGGCGAGTGGCTGAATGGGAGAATAGTCCTGCTGATAAAGTGACGCAAGCTCAGAGCGAAAGTCGGCTGCATCGCGAGTCTGCTTTAAATATTCCGCGCCTTCTTCACGCTTACCCTCAGACCACTCCCTCGACTCCTCCGTCCCCAACACCTCCGCGAAAGGAGCAACGAAAACATTGTGCACCCCAACCCCCGCATTGCGAAACAGCTCCAGCATGGACTGGTCGGCAGACTCAACCGCCGCCCCAATGCCTCGCCCCCCACCTGTCAGCAGGTTGCTCATGAAAGAGTCCGAAGCAAACTGATCAGGGTAAGCAGTAGATAGCTCGCGAAGCGCGCCCATGAACTGGGTTCGCTCCTCATTGGTGTAATCCTTGGCGCGATTGGACGCAAACATCAACCAGTCACCACCCTCTTGCATTTCCTTAAAGGTTGTTCTGATATCGAACAGCATGGATGCACCATACTCCTCCTCGATAGCGTCCTGATGCTGCTGCCACCTCTCATTGATCTCAAGTCTCTCGCTCTTCGCTAATGGGTTACCCGCTGCGGATTGCTGGAACTCCTTCTTGGGATCGCCCCCACCCATGAACGCTGAAAGGGTAGCCTTGCGATCTAGGTCATCGTAAAACGCCTGCTTCTCATTCTCGCCCTGAAACTTCTCTTTAATGGCCCCTAGGAACGCCTCGTCGCTACCAACACCCACTCCGTCGAATTGTAGCTGAGCCACGGTGTCCCGTAAGATGTCGTGATCATTGGAGGGAGCCTTCTCATCACTGAATTGAGTGTCGAGATAACCAGATACCAAGACGCGATTACGCACCTCGCTAGTCTGCTCAGGCTCGAAGTTGTCAAAGTCGAGCGTGTGCTTCTTGATCGTCTCGTAGTTCGTGCGTCGGATCTTCAGACCCTCTTCTTGGAACTTCTTCTCCGCCTCGATTGATGGGCGCAGAAGATCCATCTCAAATGAATCATTCTCCTCGAAGGAGGATGGCTTGAATTCTGGGATCGGGTCTGGTGAGACGCTTGAGTTATATCCTTCGTTGGAGGTAATTGTGGTTGCCATAGTTTATGTGTTAAGTTCTTTGAGTCTGCGGACTCCGAGGAGTCTATTGGAGGGGTAGGTCTTGATGGATACCTGATTCCCCTGATTGCCGCCAAGGACGCGAATGTTCCCTTTCTTGTCGTATCCGTGAAAGAATCCAACGTGACCCTTCCATGATGACTTATTGTCTCGCCACAGGACCACGACATCACCTTGCTGGGCTTGCTTCGCCGGTATCTCGTCGCCAACCTTCAGCCAGGAGCGAGCATTCAACTTACCACTCCCCTTGTATCCAGACTCTTCAGCTACTGCGTGCGTGAATGCTGAACACCATGCGGTGCTGTCAGATGCTAGGTTGGGGTTGATTGATTTAATCCACTTGGAGATCTGAGGATTGCTCTCCGCTCCTGCGACCTCTTTGATGCCTAGATAACTGTTTGCCACGCGGAAGGTGTCACCAGTTCCCACGGAGGCGGTGGGCCGATCTCCCTGCTCCTGAAGCATTTTCGATTTAATGCTCTCTGTTGTGAACTCAACCCCCAAGCCGTGAGCTTTCTGCTGGATCTCTTCAGGCGTTGCGTCTGGATTGCGGTCAAGATACTTCATGAATTTCTGACGAAGCTGACCTTTGCGACGAGTATTCTCAACCTCACGCTCACGCTCGACAAGGTCTGCTCTCGCTTCGGCTGTCGGATTGGAAACTGTCGAGGATGCTGTCTTGTAGTTTCTGATTGCCTCAAAAACCGCTCGCTCAGATTCAGGGAAGTCTTCATCTGCCGCTGCTGAAGTGCTCCAAAGTCGGCGCACTAAATCAATTGGGTCTTCCCCTTGCCTCTTCCCTTCTCCATACCACGCCTCGGACGCCTCTGCAATTTCCTCCGCATCATCCTCGCTGAATCCAAATGATCTCAAGCGATCCTGATTCGACAGGAATTCATCATCCAAGTAAGATCCCAAGGATGACTCCTGCCGGGCGGCGGCCTCCGGCAAAAGGGCGCTACTGCCCTCAATAGCGTCATCGAATACCTTGACAGCGACATCCCTCTTCTCCTTGGACTCAGTCCATTGACCAGACCTCTTAGCCTTGAGTTGACGATTGTATTCAGCTTTCAGTGCCGGGTCTTTGATGTCCCTAATCAAGCTATCTAGGTGGACATAGGCATCATCAAAATCCTCTGTGTCCTCAGCCTCGTAAACCTTAATCAAGTCACCCACTGTTCCAATCAATGAATCCTGATCTACGCTGCTAGACCTGATTCCCTCGGCTAGATACTCCTGCCTCTTGATGTGCTCGGCGCGTAATGACTCTCGGGCCTTGGGCCGCAAGTGCGGAGTCATCTGCTCCAGTTGATCGATACTCATCTCATCGCTATAGATCAGATCGAGGACATTATCCGTCTCGTCGTATCCCTTGCTGCGCCGAACAGACTTCGCGTGACTCTGTAGGGAGAGCCAGTCTCCAGCCATGTCACCCTCCCAAGGCTCCTTATTCCTCTCAGCCCAGCCCATAGGATCGCCTGCAATCTCATTAATCGCATCATCCTTCACCTGCTTCTTGGCTTGATCCACCTGACGCATACCAACCTCTTCCAGTTGCACCTCGACCATCTCCTTGGTGAGATAAACACCCTCAGCGTCTTGGATGAGTTGAGACGCACCAGCGAAGTCGTTGTCGGCTAGGCGGTTCTTAATCCGCTCATTGTTAATCTGGCGACCATTGCGAACCTGCTGAAGCGATGCGTTTGTTGTGATCTTGTTGAGTCGGGTTGCCCCGGCGTGATTGAGTCGCTCAACTAGCTCATTGCGGAACTGACCGGTGTAGGATTCATTGTTGAGAATCTTAGCCTTGGCCTCCTCGAAGTGAGTGCGAGCAATCTCCTCGTGTTTGCTTGGATCTGGAGTTCTCGCGAGTTTGACCTGCAATGCAGACTCTGCCTCTGTGAATTGAAGTTCAGCCTTTCCGGTCCACTGCCTCTCCTTCTCTGCCTGCATCTGCTCCGCGAGCTTCCCAGTCTGAGCGATAGCCCCTCCGAGATTGCTGATAGCGCGAGTAGTTGCGGAGAGATCTCCTGCCCTCTGCTGTGGGATCTGTCCGCCAGCTTGTCCTTTTCCGATTGGTTGTGCCATGTTCTTAAGTTGTTAATATCCTACGACTTCAGCCTTGCCAGCTCCTGAGACATCGGGGCCGCCGCCAAATCCCTTCTGGTAGCTACCGGCGATTGAGTTGAATCCACCGATAGCTGCTGCGGCGGTGTTGATCTTCCCGGCTCTCTTGGCTTGATCCGCTTGGAAGTCGTAAGAGAACGCCTGATTCTGGTAACCTGCTTGAGTTCTCTGAGAACGAACTGAGTCATCCATGATGCGAAGCTCCAGGTTCCCAACCTCTTCGTCGAGGAAGTCAGCGTCTCCACCCTCGATGAGACCATTACCCTTCTCCAGTAGTTGCGCTCTACGTGCCCCGAGATACTTGCGATTCTGCTCCTGCTTACGCAAAGCATTCTCCCTGTCATCAAGCTCCTTGATCTTTGCAGCCTTGCGGGTCTGTTCAGCATTGAACTTCGCGGAAGCCTCAGCGTCCTTGCTCTGCTGGACAGCTGAGTAGACTTGTGTTCCTGCTCCGAGGATTGTTCCGATTAGTGCGATCTCTGGGCCCATATCTTAAAGTAGTTTGTAGATTGAAATATTTGGTGTCATGTCCACCTGAAAGCCTAGCTTCTGGGACAGTGAGGCGATGCCAGCGTGTGGTGTCATGCCGTAGATGAGACTGTATCCGTGATCCCTGAGGCGCTCACAGAGGAACTCCTCAGCGAGCTTGGCAGCCTTGTATCTCTTCAGCGCCCCAATCTCTGGATTCGTCATCAGGTAATCGATATACGCCCGGGGGATGTTGTTGCTCATGTCAGCGCAGACGAAACATAGGTATTCGTCATCCTCCTTGACCAGCACTCCCAGCTTGGGGAGTAGCTCTGGCTCAGGGAAGCGACCATCGAACCAGCTTTCGATCATGAGATACAGAGAGTGCGACTCGTCCGTATCCTCATAGGTGTATGTCTCAACCTCCATCATTTTCCAGCCATCTGATACTCCAGCGTGATCGCTTGGATATTTAGCGGGAGAGGGGATCTTCCCTGTATTTCAATAGCAGTATTTCTGCTCCAATCGCCATTCACTGTCACTTTGGCTGAGTCTCCAGTCTGCAATAGGGGAGCTTGACTCGACTGGAAATTGGGGAAAGACAGCGTGCTCCAATCACCCTCATTGATACGCATCTTGCAAGTCCCTGATTTCCAGAGTCTTACTATTGCATTGGTGATCTTCTTTGTTGAGCCCATCGTTCCTTGGGATTCTAAGAACATGGGGATGACTGTATACTCATATGGTCGCCCAATGATAGCAATATCGGTGGGGTAGTCGAGAGACACAGAACCACCTGATACGGTTCGCTCTGCAATCTTCGCGCCATCACACAGGATCGCGACATTCTCACCCTCCAAATGACTCAGGCCACTCACGCTTGTCATGCCGGATCCCTCAACCCTGATGCCGTCATCGACGAACCACATCTCAGAGGTCTCATCATTCTGCAGTCCACGATACTGACCAATCTTGACATACTCCACGTTGCGAACAGTAGAGCCATTGACGGACCGCTTGACGATATAGCAGACCTGATCCTCCTCGTCAGCCCTTGGGTTGACTGATATGGACTCAATCTCACCGTCAGTCTTGCGGCGATACCATGCGAAGATGTTCTGATTCTTCTCGTATAGCATACTCGCAAGCTCTCCATCAGCCCTGACACCGTGCCAGGTAGGGTAGCGTTGCCTCTGATACGCCGTCTGGGTGACCCCACCCTCAAGGATGTGATCCGCCAGAGTCGTCTCCGCGTTGGAGGAGTAGTAGTCCTCGATGCCGGTGATCTCCTGATTCCTCAGTGTGCGACCCTCGGGCTGAAGGTATAGAACGGTGCCGTTAATAGCCTCGGCACGCAGCTTGTTCGATCCGTGATTGGTATCCCATCGCAGGTCGTAGTTGTTGTATCCGAACGCCTCAGTTGTGTTCTCCTGCACGATCACGCCCTCTGCTAGGTTTGTTCCCACCCGAAGCTCACGCAGGCTCTCGAGCCATTGCACGTGCGGAGCGCCGTTGCGATTCACGCCCACCATGAAGCCAGAGTCGGCATCATTGCGCTCGCGATAGTTAAAGTAGTTGCCCGGCTGAGACAGGAGGACATCATCCCCACCCAAGCAACGACGCTCCTTGTGGAAGCAGATCGCCCTTGGGTAGCCTCGGCGCTTGCTGAAATACTGCTCTCGCCACTCCTTTGTCGCCTCATCACTCAGCAAGGGGTCAACGATCTCCACAGACACCTCGGTCGCGCTTGTGTATCCTGTAACCTTCAGTAATCCCTTCACCGTTGGATCTGCCACCTCGATTGTGATCCTGGGCTGATTCGCGCCGGAGCTTGTGTTGGGGCCGCCTGAGCCGCTCAGGAATTTATTTTCAAATCTAGATCGAAGGAATATCGGCTCCTCAATCGAAAGCGTGATTCTTTCATTCCTGCTCTCGCCCTTAATGAAGAACTTTCTGCGAACCTCCCAAGAGCTAGGATCATCAGGAGTCTTGGTCTGCTCAAGGTAGACATCCCACTCCGCGATCCCTCCAGTCTCCCAAACCACATCTCCGAATGCGTAGAATGGCTCGCTTTGATCTGGCGCGTTGGACGGTTCAGCCAGAAATGTCTGATTCACTTCCTCCCGATCATGGGAGATGCTAATGAGTTGGCCCACGCTATCGGCGCTGAAGAGGGTGTCAGAAGCGGTGAGGGTAGCGGTATCCCCAGCCTGTAAGCGCGTGGAGACCTCCCACTTGTCATTCGCTAAATCAGTGGCAAATGTCCCTGATGTGTGATCCTCGACGCATCGATAGGAAGTCGTGCTCTCTGTCACATAGTCATCTACGGTGTATGCGGTCGCAGTAACCCAAGCGTCGTTATAATCAGATAGGGCGAGTGTGACATCAGTGGTGTTTACAGGAGCAAGAGCAGGGTAATTCGGAGAAGCGGAGTAATCAATCGTCTGAAGTTCCCAGTCATCATTAGCCTTCCTGACCAGCGTCCTTTCCTCGTAGTTGGGATGGACGATCATCACGACGTCGTTGATCTGCTCAAACTGAAGCTCGAAGAGATCCTCCTCTTGGTATGGTGAAGCGATCTCATATACAGAGCCCGATAAGACTGGGGCTTGATTGAGGAAGAAGCGGAAGTATTCATGACCCACCTCGATCTCCATCAGATCAGCATCCTTAGAGAAGCTGAATGGGACTAGGCGAGCTTTCCTGTCAGCATACTTCGTGGTGGTGATATGCTCCGTTCCTGGCGCACTCAGGATCGTCCCGAATGGCATTGGTGTGAAGTTCTCTAGAGTCTGGCACCCCTTGGAATACTTGGCGGTGTCCACGCGAGGGTCCATGAACTCAGTGAGTTCCCCGCCGTTGAATGTGATCTGTGATGCTTTGGGCATATTATGAAATTTCTGTGATGGGGTCGAGATAGTCTTCGTCTTCGGGCAATCCTAAGTCATCCAGAAG
>Ga0187219_1001267_pt1 | contig 12196 bp, 7 predicted proteins | sample 13SPOviralmetaG_FD_130162 | JGI IMG/M metagenome (GOLD analysis project Ga0187219, IMG submission 130162) | Marine viral communities from the oligotrophic San Pedro Time Series (SPOT) site, San Pedro Channel, CA, USA - 13 SPOT_SRF_2010-07-21... | ecosystem: Environmental > Aquatic > Marine >... | reverse complement strand
CTTCCCTATAAAGTCTCCTGACGGGGCTGTAGTAGCCTCTGAGATGGGTGCTATGGAACAGTTAGAACTGTGGGAGATTTATCAGGACTACTGGTGTGAACACAAACCGTCAATGACTTGTTATTATAGAGACGATGAGTTTCTTGAAGTGGGTCAATGGTTGTATAACAAGTTCGATAAGATCAGTGGTGTGTCGTTCTTGCCGTACTCAGAGCATACCTATCAGCAAGCACCTTATGAGCCTATTGACTTAGAGACTTATGAGAAGCTGAAGGAAGAGTTTCCAGAGACAATTGAGTGGAACATCTCTGAAAACTCTGACATGACTGAAGGATCACAGACGTTAGCCTGTACTGGTAACAACTGCGAGATTTAGTCAGTAAATAAACGACCCCTGCCTAGCTGATCTTGGATAACAGGGGTCATTCTTACTATACGATCTATTGTTGCTACACCGGGCGTGTAAGTTTGAGCTGCTTTAAGTAATCCTTCAGGATCTTGCTCAGTAACTACATCAGAAAGCCCTCCTAAAAACTTACCAGTAGCTGTAAACGGTGCAGGCACAATTCCGAAAGGTGAGCCACCATACTCTTCTGCTCTCATGTTATATGAACCGCTGGAGATGTTAGAAGAAAGCTGATTAAATGTCGCACTAGCTACACCTTCAGGAGTAAACACATCCTCAATATATTTATCGTTAGTAAAATCAAGGGTTTTACGAGCATCGTCCCAGATACCGGCAACCACACCAAACAAGGCAGTGTACTTAGCACTGTGTAGCATTGCAGACTTAGCAGCCTCTACGCCTTCCTTGTTGTTTAAACCTTTGTCTTGAACTTTAAGGATGTTTAAACCAACTTCTGTACGTAAGTTATTCATCTGTCTATTCATATAAGACAACATGCTATACATGATACGGAAGTTTGGATTTTCGTTATATGATCTAGGCATCGCACTTGAGCTAACAGGTTGCCACTTGTTTAACGAAGCACCAGCAAAGTTAACTACCCAAGGATTAGATACCTTACCTTCCTTTAGAGCCTCAACAGTTTTGTTAAACTCAGAGTCTGATAAGCCACGCATACCGGGATGCTCTCGAAGTTTTTGTAAAGACTTTTCGTCACCCTTTTTGGATAGGTTCATACCACGCTTAATAGAAGAGTTAGTTAAAATTTCTTGACTCATTCTGTTAACATCACGAACACCTGACAACGTATAAGCAGCCTCTCCCACCTTATCTACAACGTTTACAACGGCTTTAGGAAGAGCAGCGTATCTTGCAGTTTCTACACCTTCTTGGTATGTTTTTTTAGCGGCGTTCTGTACTTCGCCCATGTAGTTATCTAAACCTAATTGCCTATTTGACAACCACTTCCTGCCTTCTACCGCACCAAACTCTCTGTTAAACGTAGCGAGTACAGCTTTAGGGACTGTTTGTAGCCAAGCCTTTATGCCGTTTTGATAAACAGGGGAGTTAAAACCCTCGACAAAGTTAAGAATAGCGTTACCGGGATTGCCTAATAAAGCAGCAGATATTCCTCGCCTAGCAGTAGCACCTACCGCATCACCGCCTACCTTAGATGCTATGAGTACACTACGTAAACCGTCTCTCAAGTTATCAGCAACAGCAGAAGGATCAGATACGTTACCCTGTCTTGCTGCCTGTTGACGTGCTTCATCTCTGACTTTCTTAATAACAAACTCTAAACGAGACATTGGTTTAGTATTAAGAACAATAAGCTCTCTAGCTTCGTCTTCGTACTTAGACATGTCTAAATTAAAACGACTAGCAACAACACGAGCCGCTGAAATATCTTTAGCCATGTTCTTCAAAGCTTGAACCGGGCTATCATAATCAGATGCTTTTGTTGTTCCAGACTTGCCTGTAATGTTTATCGTAGGAAAGTAATCATCAAAGTCTTTGTAAGGAACAAAGTCTAACTCTCTTAAAACCTTTGACTCTAGTTCTAAAAGATCTACAGCCCTTTGTTGTTCATCTGTTTTTGCATAACGCTTTGCAAATTCAAACGTAGTTCTGTTAGGCTCGTCAATAGTTTTGTTCATACGTAAAAACAAACCTTTAAAGTTTGAATCATCCTCAAACAGTTTGTTCATAAACGAAAAGTTATCTTCAAATATTACATCAATATCGTGTAACTCTGATCGAACCATTGTCTCAGAATCTTCTACAAGCCGCGCAGCCCTGACACCTACGTTCTTTTCAATCCATTCTTTTTCACCTAACAGCAAAGAACCTGCTAGTCTACTGCCTTTTTTAGGGTCGTCATGGATGCTCTCAGGAATATCAACATCGTCATCAACTACTGATGTAGACTTTCGTGTATGGGTGCTAGTGTCTAAATCGCCTGTACCAGAAGCAGCGCGTCCACGATTAACAAAACCTTCAGCGCCGCCTATGTCTACTGGAGCATCTTCCTTTTCAACAACTCTACGCAAAGGCTCTTCTGTTATTTCGTCTGCACCTTTGGTTAAAAAACGTCCAGCAACGCCACCTAAAGCGCCGCCTGCACCAGCACCAATAGCAGCACCAGTTAAACGCTCTTCGCCTTCGCCACTTAAGAAACCGTATGCAGCACCTTCAGCAGCACCTAGACCAGCAGCCTGAGCAGTCCGTGCAGCTTTACTAGCACCTTGGCTAATCTTTGCAAGACCAGCTCCGGGTATGAACAAAGACCCAATTAAACCAGCACCAGTAATAGCACCAGACATTAAAGGGTTTTCTTCTTCAAACGCAGATAGCTCTGATCTAGATTGACCAATAGCCTCTTCCCAGTTTTCTGCTTCTCCTACAAGTAAACGTATAGTAGCGTCTAACTCGTCACCCACACCTATAGCAGACTCTACAAAGCCTACGGCACCGGATCTAACAGCACTGTAATCATCACCCTCTTCGTCTACTGCCTTACGCTCATACCAAGGAATGTATGCAGAATAAGGAATAGACTCATCACCACTGTATTCGTACCATTCTTTAGCCATGATTTACCTCAATCAAAAAGTAACTCAATAATTTTAGCGTTACTAACACCCATGTTTTGAAAAGTACGTCTAATTTGAGCATCGCTTTGTCCATTAGCTCTAGCCGACTCTACAGCTTCTTTAGATACAGGCTCTAAAAACTTAGGTTTTGTAGGCTCTGTTGGCTCTTCTATAGTTTCTCCAGTTATACTAGCTCTTCGTCTTTCTAAAACAGTAATGTCTCGATTGTACAAAGATAGATTTCTACCATTTAATTCTTTTCTAGCTAGTTCGTAAAACTTTGCTTTCTGAGTAACAGGGAGTCTGCTGTAATCCTTATTTTTTTCAAGAGCCATAGCCTCTGCTGTGTCTTCTATTTCTGATTCTTTAGGAATAACAGGTCCACGACGAGCCAGCTCTTCTAGGTCGTTATCAATACCACGTATTGTTCTGCTATCTTCCTGTACATTATTTAAGGCATGACGATCAACTAAACTTTCAGCCTTTTTAATAGCTGCTTCTGCTCTATTTTTAGCTGGTTCATTAACCCAACCGGTATCGTTTCTATATTGATTTTGTAGCTTTTCTGCTATTTCTAATTCGCTTTCTACCATTACTTTTAATTTTTCTGGTAACGTTTGTATATCTTGACGGATCACACTAACATCGCCCGTTATATCAAATCGTCTTTCGATCCTCGCTCTTTCCCGCGCTTGAGTATTTTCGATAGACCTTTGCATTACTTGAGAAAGTCTTTTAATATCTTCAGCATGCTCAGGATTAGCTTTTAGTAAACTTTCAGTAGTGGTTTCTAAGGAATCAAAATCTTTTACTTGAAACAACTGATTAGAAAACTGTTGAACGGCTTCGTCATCAGCAGCTTCTTTATTAATTCTATCAAGTTGAGCCGCTTCTACAACAACATCTTCAAACATACCTTCAAAAGAAGAAAGATCTATGGTAGGGTTAGCCTCTTTAATCTTGTTAAACTCTGTTTTCATTTTAGCTAAAGTTTGTCGTTTTTGTTCAGGATCTAATTGCTTATTAGATTGTACAGCTAACGCAGCTTGACGAAGATTAGCTACTTCTGACCGAACTTTATTTTGATCGATTGTTTTTTTCTTTGCACCCATAACAGAACCTACTCTAGACAAAGAAGATCTAATCTCCTCTGCAAGCTCAGGATTTGTTTGAGTAATTTTACTAAAGGAAGCCACTGCCTTTTGATACTCTTCTGGAGTAAGTGTTCCTGACATTGCTTTTTGCTCTAGTTGAAACAAACTAGATTGTATAGATCCTTGGTTTTTTTGCTCTTGCATTTTTCCCGGAAGCTCCGCTGCTTGACGCGCAGCAGTAAACAAACCCTCCTGATAGGAAGGCTGTAACAAACCTTGTAAAAATGTTTGTGAAAACTTAGCCATGATTAGCCTCCGTATCCCATAAACTTAAGAGTTTCAGCAGCTACATCAGCAACATTAGGCTGCTTTGGAGCAGTTAAGGAACCTCGTAACAAGTTAGCACCAACACCACCTAATAGATTAGCTCTTGCTTGTTCTGATATAAGCTGTGCCTCAAGACCTGACATAGTAGCTTCACCAAACAAACCAGCACCTTGTAACTGCGCTTGTTGTTGCAACGCCGCCAACTGTTGTGCAGGTTGAGTAGCTGCCATAAGCTGTTGCTGAGGTATGTAACCAGAACCAAGGAACGTCTGGCCTAACTGTGCCTGTTGCATTTGTTCTGCTTGCGCCTGCTGCATAGCCCCTAGCATGGCTCTGTTACGTGCTTCTTCTTGTGCTGTAGACATAGCCAACATTTCAGGAGTAGCCCCACCATAAGCAGCAGAGCTAGTACCAAGCCTTCCTTGAGCAGCTAGTCGTTCCTCTAAAGCAAGACGTTGACGTTCTTCTTCAGGACGTTGTGTTCTACGCATACGCTCAAAGATAGCTTGCTCACGAGATTCTCTAGGTTGTGTTGCTTGACCAAAGAATCCACCAGCACCTCCTAAGAGTTGATTTTGTAACGCAATTTCTTGAGGAGATAAACCCATAGTAGTTTCAATACCACCTTCAGGAGTAACTCTAGTACCCATATCAGCACCAGTAGCAGTAGTCACGGTAAAAGGTCTAAACTGTGTTTGTTGCATTTGCTGTTCTGCTAATGCTTCAGCCCCTAGTCTAGCCTCTTTCCCTACGTCACTAAGACGATTATAAGCTGACCCTGTTAATAACCCTCCAAGAACGCCGGGAAGAGCTACTGATGGTTGAGATATAAAGTCAGTAAGGTCTCCTAAAAAACCGAACAACCCCCCTGATTCTGTATTTTCTTCTGCCATTGTTCTCTCCTAGTTAAAGTAGCTTTCCTATCAAAGCCATTACGTTAATCTCCTGTAGTGACAAAGCAAAGCCATCTATTTCTGACTCTAGTCCTACCTGCACACTTGTGCCGTACCCTGTTGTGTTTAGACTACGTTGGTTAGTTAATTGACCAGCCGTAAACTCTACTGTTGTGTACTCACTAACACCATAAAAACCTGTAATCTGAGTACCTATTGTAAACTCTGCTGTTGCATACGTTGTGTCAAAGTCATACGCCCACTTCATAAACACTGTTGCGTCGTTTGCACCTACCAGAGTAGGCTTAAGCTTTTTAAGTATCTTAACTCTAGAGCTGTCACCAAAGGTTAAGCTTGGACTATAGTACTTAAATCTGTAACCAGTGCCGTTGTCACTGTAGCCTGTATATGTGCTAATACCGTTAGTAGTGCCTATATACAACGTACCGTCAGTTAAACGTGTAAACGATGTAAAACCAGTAGACGGCCATCGAGTAACACGATATGATCCGTTTTCTAATGTACCCCTTACGTCAAAACAGTACGTTACATCTTGACTTGTAAACGTAAGTAGATAGAAACCCTCTTCTGGACTATAAACAGACCTAAAAAACTCTGTCTCGTTTTGTAGTGCAGCAATTATGTCTTTACTAATATTACCCGACAGACTGCTAATAGGCATTGACTTTTCTTGTATTGTTCTGCCAAAGCTCTTAAGACCAGTGTGTGACAAGAACAACAAGTCAGTACCTGTATATTGCACGGTGTCTCTATTGACACAACCAATGCCCGCTACAGTATCCGCTAAAGTCATAGAAGCAGGAGAAGTAGCACCGTCGTAAACAATGATACTGTGCTTGCCAAAGATAATTAACGCATTGTTGTGTGCCGCTAAAGCAACAATTTCATCGTATCCGTCAGGCCATACCTTAGAGATGTCTATGTTGCCGCTAGAGCCACCTGTCCAGTGAATACCGTTTAACAAATCAGACCAATATATTGTAGACTTGTCCGTGTTAAAGTCTGCTGTCCAGAGCCTGCCGTAAGCCGCTAACACTTCGTTACCGTACATGGTACTAGCAACACCAGTAGCGTGTGTATGGTCGCTCATAGCTTCTACAGCGCCGGAGGTGTTGTCATACACTAAAGGCTCAAAGCCTCGCTGAAACATATAGATTCGGTCGTTAAAGTCTACAAGCTTCCAGTTGTCTGCGGTAATGCTATAACCAGCAGGAGTCTCATCTACTAACGTAGTTGTACCGCTAATAATCTTGTTGTTACCAACAGAAAAAACCTTAGTGTTTCCTGCGTTGTCCCTAAACTCTTTAATAGCACGTAATGAATCAGTCCCTAGTACAGTCTTGTTAGTTGTAACAACAGTGTGGCCCTTACGTGCAGCAATACGACCACGTTTGTCAATCACAGCGTTGTCTGCAATCTCAGCAAACGACGGGTCTTGCGCTAGTGGCGAGTCTTCGGTGTTAACACCTTTAAACGCCGGAGCTACAAGATTGATACTTTTAAGTTCTTGAGCCATATCAGATAGTCCTAAAGATCATCTCTTCTGGGTGTTTTGCTGCGTCAATAGCAACAGCGTCAGACAAAAACTTGTCAGCAATAGCAAAGTACTCAGCAGTAGAAGTACCTCCTGTTTCACCACGTTCACGTGCAAGCAGTGCTACTGAAAGATGTACTACAGGCATTGTAGGTACAAGAAGAACATCATCATTAGCACTAAGATCTGCTTGTCTTTTAATAACATTAAACCTTAGGCTGTACACACCGTCTGGCTTAGGACTAACAAGAACTTCAGTGTCTCCGTTAGCGTCTAGCCCGTTGTACGTGTAGTATAGGGGTGAGCCTTCTGATGCATTAAGTAAATAGATTTGCTCATTAAACCAGTCTTTAGTTTGGTAGTTCATAAAGCAGTTCTTAGTGTCGTTAAGAACGGACATGACTTTTACATTGTCGCTGCTGCCAGTTAGTGAATAACTGTTGTCTGATGCAGCAGTAGTTACTACAATAGTGTCACGCAAAGCAGACCAATCAGTTGCTTCTTCTACGAGCTTCTTAGCGTCGTTTATAAAGTCACCTACCATTTTAACGTAAGTAGTGCCGGTAACTGACGTGGTTTCTTCTTCACGTAATCGACGTAATACATTATTCATTAAGTTAAGATACGTCATACCAACATTCCTCGTGTACGTCTAATTAGTTTTTGACTTTCTTCGTTGTAGTCTACTGCTGGTGTTTTAATAGCCAAAGGAACTATTTCTGTTCTTCTGGGCGTAAGACCTTTCATAAATTCTTTAAAAGGAACAGGCTCAGGTGTTCCTCCACCTATACCTGCAAAGCCAGATCCCATAGCACTTAACAAACCTATATTCCCTGCTGTAATTTGCTCTTGTAATTCTGCTTGTTCTTCACCACGAATTCTTTCATATTCTTCTTGGCGTGTTAGTATTTCCTCACGTTGTTGTTCACCAAGCCCTAACCGAACATCCGTACTTTGTGCATATTGTGCAAACGCTTGGGCTTGACTAATTTGACCCTGTTGAAGCGCCTCAATATTTACATCAGTTCCTTCAAACAGTTCCTCAACATTTTCATTCTGAGCTTGAAACTGAGCAAACATATCAGAACTTAATTGAGTAATGTCTGCGTTAGCAACAATAAGAGCTTGCTGTAGATTCTGTCGTTGTTGCGCTGCTTCAGAAAAACCAAAACCAGTAAACTCTTGTAAGTCACTAATGTCTTGGCTTAAGTTTTGTTGTACTGTGTTTAAGTTAAGGCCAAGAGACGTTAGCTGGTTTTCTAAGGCTCCGGTTTGTGAGGACATTTCTTGTAGTAATGCTGCATCACCGCCTGTGATTTCTGCTAACAGTCTAGCTTCAGCTTCATTTAACTCTACAGCTTGGCCTTGAGACTGAAGTTGTAGTGCGTTGTATAAACCTTGCTCAATTCTTACTCTGTCTTGTTGCGCCTGAGAAAGACCTGTTGTTAATTGTTCTCCTAAACTAGAACGTATATCGTCCATGTTTAAACCAAGAGAAGTAAGTTGCTGCTGTAAACCTCCTGTTTGAGTAGATAACTCTTGTAGTATTGCTGCATCACCACCAGTTATTTCTGACAACAGCCTAGCTTCAGCTTCGGTTAACGCTGCAATTTGTCCTTCCGCTTGTAAGTCAAGCTTGTCATTAAGACTCTGCTCAATTCTAATACGGTCCTGTTCAGCTTGTGTAAGCTGTTGTCCTACAGTCTGTTCAAACTCATCAAAACGTCCTGCTACATCTTGTTGCAAAGATATAATATCAGTACCAAGCATTTCTAGTTCGCCGCTGAGACCACCTTCTACAGCTGCTAGTGACTGTATAAACGATGCCTCAAGACCAGTAATACTAGCTAAAAATTCTGCTTCTTGGTCACTAAACTGTGTAGCAAAACCGTTAACAGCGTCGTCAAACCTGTCATTAAGATCGCTAAATTGACTGCTTACGTCTGTCTGAAAAGCAGCAAAGGTGTCTTCAAACTGGTCAAATCTGCCTGCTACATCTGACTGAAACTCAGTTAAGTTAAACCCTAAAGTTTCTAACTCACTTCTTAAACCGCCTTCTGTAGCAGCTAATTGCTGTAGTACTGATGCTTCAACCCCTGTAAGACCTGCTAAAAACTCAGCTTCTTGCTCAGTTAGTTGTACAGAAAGACCATTAACAGCACTATCAAGTTTGTCATTAAGATCATCAAAGCCAGCTTGTACGTTAGCAGAAGTAGCAAAACCAAAACTGTCTACGATACCTCTTACGTCATCGCTTGATAAACCCGGAGGAAAATCAATGTTAGCAATAGCTTCGTTGACTACACCGCTTACGTCGTCTAGAGATATACCTGCTGGTATTCCATCAACAGCTTCTTGGATTAACTGACGTACTTCTTCTGTAGTAGCGCCTTCAGGTATAACAATATTAGAAACAGCGTTGGTTACGATTTGTTCTACTTGTTCTGGTGTAGCGTACCCAGCCTCTGCTAAGGCGAGTAACATACGGTCTTCTGTTACAAAGTTAGAGTTAGCTAAGGCATCAGTAATATCTTGAGGCGTAGCGTAACCTGCTTCTGCCAGTGCTTGTATTACCTGCTCTGGTGTAGCAAACCCAGCACCTTCAATAGCTTGCTGTACTTGCTCAGGAGTAGCAACACCCTGTAAAGCCTCTGTTAACTGCTCCTGTGTCAAATAACCAGCATTAGATAATTCTTCACGTATACGGTCAAAGTTCTGCTGTGACAGCGTAACGCCGTTGATTTCAAAGTACTCAGCAATGTCAGCCATTGTGGGCATTGCATCAAAGTCAGGCAAAGTCTCAACAAAGTTGTTGATAATAGTGTTTATCTGGTCTTGCTGCCCTGTAAACTCTTCATCTAACTGCTCTAGGAAGTCAGCAAACAAACCTTCTATATCGCTTCGGCTTGGCTCTGGATCAGGCTCTGGATCAGGCTCTGGGTCAGGTTCAGGTTCTGGCTCTTCTACAGGCGGCTCTTCTACAGGCGGCTCAGGTTCCGGCTCAGGTTCGGGCTGATCTACAGGTGGTTCAGGTTCGGTTGGTGGCTGTCCTCTATCAGGGTCTGAAACCTGTGTAGGAATCTCAAAGTAGTCGTCTAGTAAAAAGCCATACTTTGACTCATCATCCATCTCTTTCCAGTCACCGGGAATTATACCGCCTTCTTCTTCATAGCGGGTTCTTAAGTCCTCAAGAGAGTACTGATAAATGTCTTCTTCTAGTGCATGAAACGAAAGGTCATCTACTAATGACTGATACGTACCAGAGCCTATAGTCTCTAAACCAGTGTTTTCTAGCTGCTCTCTGGTGTACTGACCGTTAAACTCAAAGTCAAGGTCTTCACTCTCAGCTAGCTGGAAATACTCATCGCCTTCACTGCTTACAAAGTAGTTGTCACCCCTGTTGGTAAACATAAGGGTTGGGTCAACATCAGGATCAGTACCTATAGGGATATCTGGATCTGGTTCTGTAGTAGGGGCTGGAGGAAATATTTGTGTTGTTGTTGCACCGCTTCCAATTAAAATGTCTCTAACTGAATTGTAAATATTAGGTAGGTTTTCAATAAGAATGCCGCCTAGTAAGTCAGGCATCCAGCTAGGCAATGCGTCAGGATAAGAACCTGTAATAACTCCAGCTAGAACACCAGCAACACCTGTAGGATCTATTGTTGTTTCTGCTACAGGATTACCGTCTTCATTATAAACAATATTACCATCTGCATCTCTTTCATAAATAATGTTGCCGTTATTGTCTCTTTTAGGCTTAGTAAAAACTTCTTTAACTTTGTCTGTTAAACCCTCCCACTTTGTTCTTAACTCGTCAGTTAATACTTCACCTTCTTGTATAACAATAGCACCAATGTCTTCTAAAATACCGCCTATAGATTCACCATCTTCTATAGCTTCTCCAACTTGCCCAGCAATGTCATTAACTTTATTTATTGCTTCTCCAACTGAAGGCAAAAAGATAACGCCAGCAGTGGGCATCCAGTTAGGTAAAGATACGCCGGGAATGTAAGGAACAATAGCATCTAAAACATCTTGATAGTTCCCACTTTCTACAATATCTTTAACATTAACAGTTACACCAGCACCACCACGGATAACTTCTCTACCGCCTACTGTTGTAGTAGGAGTAGTAGCTGCTGCACCGGCAAACTGTAAACCGCCTTGTTCAAGAACCATAAGAGTTAATGGGTCAGGGGTTTCCATGTCTTCTAAAGATGCAATGTCCCCAGAAGATAAAACATCTGCTATTTCTTGTGCATTAGCAACAGATTCTTGGTATATTGAAACAGCCTCAAGCATTGCTTCTCTTTGTTCTTGCGTAAGACGTGTTAATCGGCTTTCATCTATAGGTGCATTTATTTGACCTGCTGCTGTAATTTCAGCAAGAATTGATAAAAACTCTCCTCCTGTTTCTAAAAGTCCTTCTCTTCCCATACTTGCAAAAATTGCTGACCAAATACCGGTAGTATCTTCAAGGCGACTTGCTCCAACATCTTCAATGTCACCAAAAGAGAAAGTAGTAGTCCGTGCATTAGGATCAAACGGATCAGTTTCTCCGGGCAATCTTTTAGTAGGATAACTAGAGCCGCTAGTAAGCATTCCTTTTGTAGGTCTTAACGCCATATTACTTCTTCCAGTTAGCCAAGCCACGTAGGCCAAACGATGCCGCTACAGCCGCACCTAAGAAACCTTTGTACCACTCAGGCATAGCGTTGAGTGCTTCAAAGCCCGACATTACTACAGGAACCATGCTAGGAAAGAACGCAAGAATACATGGGATTGAAAACAAAATAGTAAACCACTCGTCTTTCCATGAGTTAGCCGCATTGTTTGCATGGATGTTTTCCCAGTTAGCGTCCTGCTGTATAGCTACCATCTTGGCTTCATGGACAGCTTTCTTCTCTTCAGACTTACGTTCAAAGTGTCCTGTAACCAATGACGCTAGTGGTCCAATCAATTGCTGTATCATTCTGTATCCTGATCCCAAAGAGCTTCGATAGTTCCAATGCGTATTGTTAACTCGTGAACTTCTTCTTCTATCTGACGTAAGCCAACAACATCAATCTGAATGCTTTCAATCATCATGTCTTGTCTAGCATCATCAGGTAACGACCCAAGTTCTCCACGAGGCCATAGAATACGAAACTCAGTGTTACGCTCTATTTCCAACTGTGACTTGTCAAAAGAATGCTCAATAGCGTTAAGACGTTCTTGAATACCAAAGTAAGCCATAGTAGCAATCGACGTAGCCGCAACCATAGCAATCAGGTTACGAATAGGGATTGTGACAATTGTTGACACGTTAATATCCATTGCTACCT
>Ga0187219_1001265_pt1 | contig 12203 bp, 11 predicted proteins | sample 13SPOviralmetaG_FD_130162 | JGI IMG/M metagenome (GOLD analysis project Ga0187219, IMG submission 130162) | Marine viral communities from the oligotrophic San Pedro Time Series (SPOT) site, San Pedro Channel, CA, USA - 13 SPOT_SRF_2010-07-21... | ecosystem: Environmental > Aquatic > Marine >... | reverse complement strand
GGAGACAAAGAAAGGAGAGAGAAAAAAAATAAAAAAAAAAAAAAGGAAAAAAAAAAAAAAAAAAAAAAAAAAAAAAAAAAAAAAAAAAATTAAAAAAAAAAAAAAAAAAAAAAAAAAAAGTTTTATCATAAATAGTTTTTGCCGAAAAAACCCCTAAAATCGTCCCTTGCGTCACACCCTACTTTAAACATAGTAAAATAAAAAAATTAAGAATTTAGATTTATAAGCTTGCTCCTCATTTCGTTGCGTCACGCTTTTTTTAAGTTATATACATTTTTTATTAATAATTTAAATATAATTAATTAATAAAAAAATTATATAAAGTTATTTTTATTAGCACTTAAAAATATAATATAATATTATAGTATAACTTAAATGACTGATATAAATAATTATCATAAAGCAAAAATGTATATGTTACTTTGCAAAGACGAACATATTAAAGATTTTTATATAGGCCATACGACAAATACATTAACAAAAAGAAAATATGGGCATTGGAGTTCATTACATTTAGATAGCAAAGTTTATAGATTTATTAGAGAACATGGAGGCAAAGACAATTGGAAAATAATAAAAATATCAGATTTTAAATGCGAGGATCTTAATGCAGTAAAAAAAGAAGAACGAAGATTAATAGAATTATTTAAGCCAACGTTAAATACAAGTATACCTGGCCGAACTAAATCAGAATGGCGATTAGCAAATCTTGTTAAAATTAAAGCATATCAAGGTGAAATAATTAATTGTGATTGTGGAGGATCAACAACAAGAAGCCATTTAGCACGGCATAATAAATCAACACGACATAAAGAAAATTTATTAATAGCACAAAGTGTATTACAAATTTAAAAAATAAAAATTTAATTTATATATAATAATATTATATATAAAATGAATTCATCTTGGCAAGAGTATCAAGCGGCAATGCAAACGATCAACGAACAAAACTCTATGAAACAAGCTCAGCAACAAGTAGAAAGTATGGATTTAGAGCAAGCACGAGAACAAGACGATGCTGACGATAATGAGCGAGATAGACAAGTAGAAAGTATAACAGATACACTTGGCACAATAGGTATAACAGAAGCATTAAAAAATGAAACATTAGATAAATTAAAAAAAAAAATTATTAACAAAGTAGGGAAAGGATTTGGCAAGCTCGTAGGCAGTGAATTAGAAAAAAGGGGCTTGCCAAAAACTGCTCAATTTGTTAATACTCTAGCAGATAAAGGAGGAGAGGCAGCAATCAACGAGCAAATTAAATTTGCAAAAGAGGCAGGAGCTAGAAAACTAACAGAAACTGCCAAACCAGTATTAGATAAACTAGAAGAAGGAAAACAAGCATTAATAGATAAAGCAGCCGATATAAAACAAGCAGCATTAGATAAGTCAGGAGAATTACAGGAGCAAGCAGAAGGAGCAGCTCAGCAGGTAATAGAAGAAGGGGCAGGAGCAGCAGAAAAAGTAGGAGAAGCAGGAGCAGGAGTAGCAGAAAGAGTAGCAGGAGCGGCAGAAAAAGTAGGAGAAGCAGGAGAAGAAGGAGCAGGGTTTTTAGCAGGTGCAGGTGAATTTTTAAAAGCAAGACATACTGAATTAACAGACTGGGGACAAAGATTTGCTAGAGCCTTAAAAGATCCAGAAAGCTCAGAAGCATTACGGCAAAATTCTACATTTGATACATTAAGCTCATTTATGGATAATGAAGGATCATTTACGGCACCGACAGCAGAAGATTTATTGCCTAATGGTGGATTGCCTGCAGGCTTTAAACCACAGGGCGAAGGTAACTTATTAAGAGGTATAGATATGCCACAACCAGATAGAGAAGATTTAGAAACAAGAATAGCAAAACTTGCAGAACAACATAAAGCACAATCTGATAAAATAGCACCTAAAATTGCTCGTGAATGGGACGAAGCAAACCCTACCGAAGGCACTGCTAAATCAGAGCCTATATCAGTTGAGAAAGAGAAACCATTAGCACCAGAAGTAAACCAACCAGAAATGCCAACGCCAATTGAGGAGGGAGCAACATTTTCAGAAGAAGACACACGTAAAGCTTTAACTGCCTCGCAGCAAAGTTTTGTAGACGATTTTAATAGACAATTTGAGGCATTGCCAGGCCGTGAGGAAAATGCCAGAAGGATGGCAGCAAAAAGATATGCAGATAATTTATTAGGCAAGGGTGGTTTATATGACGACAGCGACGACGAAGAAGAAGATGCACCAGCTGTGGCACCAGAAGAAGATGCACCAGTAGTGGCACCAGAAGCAGAGGCAGTAGAAGCAGCGGCACCAGAAGTAGAAGCAGCAGCAGAAGAACCAGCAGCAGCATTAACACGTGCCGAAAAATTAGATCAATTAAAGGTAAGAGCCGAGAACTTACAACAAGAATTAAAAGAAGGATTAAAGGGTATAGAAAAGCCTCAAAAATCAGTAGCAGAATTACAAGAAGATTTTAGGGCTGCAGTTGCAAAAATGAGAGCAGGGCCACAACCAGAACCAGCACCAGAACCAGCACCAGAAAGAGTATCGGCAGTGAGCGAAGACATAGACGATACAGACCCAATACCAGCAGACTATGTAGAGCCAAAATTACAATCATTAGACGAAATGTTTGCTAGAATGCCTAAAAACCCTAATATACCACTTTATGCCGACGAGCCAAAAGTAGACCTCAACGTGCCAGACGTGCCTATAAATCAAAATGATTTAGACAACTTAAAAATAATTAATGAAAGAGAGCCGACATATGGCTTAGTAAATGATATGCGCTCCGACATGAGAACTATGCGAGGAATAGCAGCACCGATAGAAAATATAGGAGAAGAAGCAGAACGAAAAGTAGGTGAACCAGTAAAACTTGTAGAGCAAGCTGTAGAAAGAGCAGCACCAGAATTGGCACCAGTTGTAGCAAAAGTGGAAGAAGAAGCACCTAAAGTAGTTAATGTAATAGACGAAGTGGATAGTGTAGCAGCAAAATCAGAACCAGTATTATTAGCAGCAGATGCAGTAGATCAAGAAATACCATTTTTAGACGTTGCTACAGATGCTTTAACGCTTGCAGGAGCAAGTAGCATATTAGGAGTAGGAAATGCTTATAGAGATAAAAGGGGTGCTGGTCTACAAAGAGTAATTCATAATATATCTACACCTATGCAAGGCCTTAGTTTAGGTGAGCATTAGTTAATAAATTAAAAAGTTTTTTTAATAAAGCTTTTTTTATATTTAATACACAATAAAATTATAAGTTTTTTATATAAAATAAACAGATTTTTAAAGTATTTATACAAATTTTTTATATATTATATATTATATAAAATGTCTGATAAAACGGAAGAAGAGATTTTTGAGCCAGAAAAGGTTATAGAAAAAGTAGAAATCGTAAATGTTGTAAAAGAAGAAAAAGATAAGGATATTAAGATAGTCAAAGCACCGAAGAAAAAAAGAAAGCCATTATCAGAAGAAAGAAAACAACAATTAAGAGAACAATTAAAAAGAGGCCGTGCTAAATCTAAGGCAAAACGAGCTGCTATGAAAGCATCTGGCCAAAAAATACCTTACAATACTAAAAAGAAAAAAGAAGCAAAGGCAAAAGCAGAAGTATTAGAATTAGAACAAGCAAAAGGCACACATATACAAAATAATACATATAATAATTTAGATTATGAAACCTTTTCTAATTACATGAGTAAATACGAAAGTAACAAAAAACCAGCACAACAAATTAATATAGAAGTTAAGAAGAAAGAACCCATATTTATACCAGCAAAGCCTATACCGATAATTAAAAGAAATATAGGAGGATTTAAAATGCCTAAGTGGTAAAAAAAAAAAAATTAAATAAATTAAAAAAAAAATAAAATATATTTAGTATATATAAAAAGAATGAACCGATTAATAAAATATCAGTCAAACGAAGCAGGCAATTTCACAGCAGAACGTAATATTGTTTCTTTTAGTATACCAAAAGCAGATTATAATTTGCGTAAAAGTTATATAGAATTAGAGATAGGCGTAGACGGCGAAACGTATGCTGCAACCAATCACGGCGGCTGCGTTGCTCTTTTTAAGAATAATGCTAAAGGTGGAGATATTAGAGCTGCAGAAAATCTCTCGCTAATTAGACGTGCTACCTTTCAGACACAAAACCAACTATTAGAAGATATAGATAGAGTAGATTTATTAAGAAATACTTTAAGTGCTTATACCACAGATATGACGGCACAAATGGGCGAGAGTTATGGCAAAATATCTCAATCAAATATTTTTGGCCAACCCAGCACTATATTTAGGGATACTTACCAATTAGGCACAACCATTGCCAGAGCAACTAATGCTAAAGTGCAAATACCTTTACATGACTTTTTAGAATTAGGCAAAGAAAGAGAAATGCCTTTAAGCCAGATGGGATCGTCAAGCTTAAAATTACATTTACAATTAGACAATTTACGATTAGCCCCAGTTGCTACCGATATTACTGGCCCTACTGGTGCATTTACGCCTATTACGGCTAAAACTATAGCACATACTTTAGGTGCTGGGGATACTGGTGCTACATACCGAGGCCCATTTGTCTTTGCCTGCTCAGAAGCATTACAACAATCTTTTAGCCTTGCTGGGTGCCCTTTTTATGTCGGCCAGGCATTAACAATTGCTAAAGGTGCAGGGTCGGCAGTAGGTATAGGTAATGTAGACGTGAGCAATGTAATAGAAAAAATGGAGCGAAATGGAGCTAATTTAGAAATTACATTTAAATTTGCCGTTATGGCGGCAGGACAAGCTTGGGCAACTGGAGAACTATTAGATTTAGAATGCCTCATTACTGCCCCTAATGCTTTGCCTACTGCTAAGATTTATACGGCAGCAATCGTTTTATCTGAATATATGGCACCATTGCCAAAAGTTAATGAATTAAATTTTTCTACTTTTACAACTGAACTTATGAGCACTACCAGCTCTAATATGTATCGGCAGACCATGATTGAGCCAAATGCATTTAATATATTTTTAATGAGTGCTAATAATTTGCCTACTAGCGTTGGCACAAACTGGACCGATTATAGATTAAGTGTAAATAATACGCCTATTATAAATCGTCAAGCAACTATTAATAATACTCAACGTAATGGCATACACCACGAATTATTGCAACGAGCATTTAGAAATGCTAATTTGCCACTTAATAATATGACTGAAGCAGCACAAAGTTGTGATAGTGTTTCAGAAGGAGCTAATATTAAATCTTGGACTGCTAACCACTCTACAGGGGTAAAAATAATTGCCTCGCCTGTGCCTATGACTAATAACTGGAAACCACTTTTAATTGAGCTTAATGGCGGTGGTGCTCTTTCTAATCTTGCCTTATATAAACAAGTATACAAAACTATTAAAATGTAAAAAAAAATAATATTAATAATTTTAAAAAACATTTTTAAAATTAAAATAATATAGTATATATATAAAAGAAATGGTAAAATATCATAGCGTTCAGCCACAAAATTTACGATCCGACTACGGCGAATTTAGTCAGCTAGACTTTGATCTAGTTTATACTGGAAAATTAAGATTAAATACATTACGTTTTCACGCCCAATTAAAAACACCCTCGGCAGATGTAAATGGAGCCACATTTTTAAGCACAGATAATACACGATTAGGATTTTTTTACGATAATTTAGTAGGAGGACATTCATTTATAGATAGCATAACAACAACTTTTAGCGAAGGTAAAAAGGCAGGAGTTGTAGAAAATTTGCAAAGTTATTCTCGCTATGTTAAAATGAGTATGTCGGCAACACAAGGAGCAAACGAGCAATTTCAGTCTGCCGCATTAACAGAAGGACGATTGCCAAATTTAAAAGCAGTAAATACATACATTAGAGGCACTCAGACTGGCTTTTCAGCTGCAAATATTTTTGCAGTAGATACAACAAACGAAAAATTTAATTTTTCTTTAAAACCTATGATATGCTTAAATACTGCATCGGCACCTAATGGTATGCCTCATGTGTCAACACGAAATGCTGGCAGTGTCAGAGTTAGTATTAGATTGGCAAGAAATGCGCACGTATTTTTCGGAGGGGATGCTTCGGCCGCAGCAAGTTACCTTTTAGAAAATTGCCGTATGACTTACATGAGTGACGAAGACGATGGCCAAGATATGCCTGTAGTTATGAATACTAAACTTAATATTAAAAAATCTGTAAATGCTAATTCAACGCAGTTAAGTGTTAGAATACCTGCTCTCGTTAATAGTGTTAGTTGCTCATTTTTAGATCAAGCTAAACAAAATGTGCTTAACGACCAGAACACTTTAGAATTGCAACGACCAGAGGCAATTAGCCGTGTTGTTTTTTCTTTTAACGATACATTAAATAGATATACTACATTTGAGCTAGATCAAGAAATACCTATTTTAGCAAAATATTTAGAAAGTTTTAGAGGCATAGATGCTAATAGTGCAACTATAGGAAAACTTAAAGGAAATGATGGCTATGGCATTGGTTGCAATTTTGGCCAGTATATTGATTTAGAAAATCAGAGATTTGGCATAGATATTCAGAGTAATATAGGAGCTGCAGCTAAAGTATATATTTTATATGCTTATTTTCATTCATTAATAGAAATTTAAATTATTGATAAAGAATATTTAAAATTTATACATAATAAAAATATATTTATTATATATAAAATGTCTTATTACAATAGTGGAATTAGAAGCAGAATTTTAGAGCCAGTTTTGGATATAGTAAACGACCGAGCAGAATTTAGATTTGAGCCAGATACGTTATACCGAAGTGATATGAGATTGCTAAATCTTGGTGCTTGGATTGGCACAGCTACAACAACTTTTAATGCTAAGGCAGGAGTTTACGGAATTATTGACGAAGTTATAATGTATGATGGCAACGTAATGCTTGATAGTATTCGGCCGGCCAAAGGTTACATGACCTTTAAAAATCAATTACAAAGTAATAGAAAAAATATTGGCGTGGGTAAAGTTATGAAAGGGCATAATTTAGGTTTTGTCGTGCAGGCTACGAGAGACGGAGAAACACAGCAAGCATTTCAGACGCCACAAGTTAAATTCGGAGCAACTGATGCAGCGGCACAAGCAGCAACTGGCCGATTTACTCTTAATTTATCAGAAATATTACCATTATGCCAGGCGTCAGAATATTTGCCAACTCAAGTATTTAAGGATATGCGGCTTGTAATTATTTTTAAAAAAGATACTTTAAATAGCTTACAAAGTGATGCTAATTTTGCATCATTAACAACTTTACAAAACCCCTTATTGGCAGTAGATAGCATCGTAAATTCTGCTGTTGTAGGCCAAGTATTAGGATCTTGGCAAGGTGTAGGTTTTAATGCTATAGAATATGATAGCTTTACAGACCCAGCAGGAACAGGGCAAACAAGTGTGACGAAACGACTTAACGGCTTAAATGGTAAATTTGTAAATCGTGTTTTAGTATATCGTTCGCCAGTTGATGCTGCCTCAATCGTGCAAGGTAACGTATTACTTGCTGGCGGCTCTCTCCGTGCTATTGCAAATATTGGCTCTAAAATTCAGATTAGTAAAAATGGTGCTAATATGTTTTTAAATCCTATCTCTACAAGCTCAGAAACGCTTTCTATGTGCCAAGATACATGGGGGCAATTAAATGTCTTACCCTCAAGTGCTTGTGCTGGGTTATTTAATGCTGAAGATGCTGTATTAACTGGAAATAGTAATTCTGTTTCTGCTAAAGGTGTATGTGCTCAAAATAGAAGTAGTGCTGGTTATTTCGGTTGCTTTATTAGGGATCGTATAACCTCTTTAGAAATGACGCTTGGCAGATTACAGAAGGCCGATGCAGCTAACCTTGTAGATAATGACCGAGCATTAAACAAGGATCAACGAGTAAATATTTATGCAGAAGTTAGAAAATCTATTGTGCTTAGAAAAGGTGGCGTATATTCTATTATATACAATTAAAAAATAAAATTAAAATATTATAATATAGTAATAATAACTATTATATTATGAGTATTAAACAAACATATATAGAAGCACGCCAGAAGGGCACGAAAACCATACAAGGAAATAATAATGGTGATTTTACGACAATATTAAATAGGCCGATAATGATGCGAAGTAACGACGAATTAACATTAGTTAATGCTTTTGTAGATACCATAGATATTACCGATAATCATATATTAGTAGAAGAAGACACAACTATAAAAATTTCTTATTATATGTATGATACTATGGGTGGGCAGAATTCTAAATTAGGAAATTTAGGAAACGACGACCAAAAAAAAAGTTTTTGGGGCCGTGCGCCTAATAATCCTGTTATGGTTGGTAATGGTTATGGAGTTTTATGCCAATATAAAAGGCCAAGCAGTATGACTAATTTTAGAATTGCAACTGCATTAACATTTAGAATTTTAGACCCTACAAAAAATACTGCAGGACAAGTTAACATAACTATAAATTATTTTTTGCCGACAACTGAAGGCGACGAAACGCCTAACCAGTCAAGCCCTGCAACAATACAAATTAAATTATATGAATTATACGATCCTGGCCAACCGCAACGATTAATAAATTTTCCGCTAGATAATAAAGACGGCAGACCTCATTTTATATATGATAGTTTAAAACCAGTAACTATAAGTAGAGAAGACGAACAATTAGCAAACGTTGGTTTAGAACCGACTATGCCAAATCCGCTAAATATAAATACTGGTATTATGGTGCCCCTAAAAAGAACGTATAGCATAGCAGTTAAAGCAGGTAGGTATTCGCCTGTAAATATGGTTAAATTAATAAATGGTGCTTGTATTAATCAAGCTAGGTTTGCAGAAGCAACTAATCCTACTGGAGGCGGTAGAGAGCCGAAAATACCTTTTAGAAGAGCATCTATACTCATGGAAAATACAGAATTTCAGTATAGACCAGAAGACCGCTATTTAAAAAATTACGATAGTTTAGGCCCGCATTTTATGACGCAAAGTAATTATTTTTATATGGGCGATGGTGCAGAGTTTAAGACAACATGGGGATCAGTTATAGATAGTGACCCAGAGAGCTTTTATTTTTGTTATAGGGAGCTTATAACACAACCATTAATTAGCACACCTTATAAATATTGGGAGCAAGTTTATGCTTATAATAATACTATTAGAAGCGACGTATCACAATCAGCAACAGAACAAAACTTTTATATTGGTGCTAGTGAGGCATTTCAGCTAGTATACGACGAAGAAACGAGCAAAATAAATATAGAATTTGCTCATACGCCTTTAATGGTGCCTTTTTCAACGCCAGGCGGTGAAGTGTCTATGAAGCTTGGAATACAAGCACAACAAAGTGCCTATATAATTGAGCAAATTGGTAGTGCTGACCCACCCACCCCAACAGACCCAGCTGTAGGCATGAAAGTTATAGTATATGAGCCAGACCCCTCGGATGCTGGAAACCCTGGCACGACTGCTAGGCAGTGGAATTATTCTAAGCAGGCAGGTGGCATAATTATAGCAGATTTACAGCCTAAGAGTTTCTGGGAAAGTTTAGGATTTGACGTGCCAGCATTAAGTGCTTTGCCCATATATGATACAGATAATTTAAGCCAGTGCGTAGGAATTACTACCACATTTGCCGGCATGCTAAAATTTCAGACTTCGCCATTAGGAACTTATCAAGCAGGAGGAGCACCTTATTTAATGCCTCATTTTGATTTAGAATTGGGCAGAAATATAATAGGCAATGTAGGCACACTTGCAGATTTAAGAAGTGTAGAGAATGAGCAAGATTTTTACTCGCCGGGCATTGGTATGCCGGGCAACGCGCCAGGGCAACCAGCAGCAGAGACGGGCAGAAGCTTTATATCAATAGACACAACAGAAACAACAGAAATTAAAGCACCTAATGTCGTTGTAGGTGCTAATTTAGATAGTGCTTATTACTTGGTAGAAATAAACATTAACGGAAATGAAATGCTAAATAGTGATGGCGGAGGATCTAATAATATAGTAGGCATTATTAATAGATATTATAGCGTCAGTAGTTATACAAGCACAGAAGGAGGATTTACTTATGTGCATAAAGGCGAACCGATTAATATAAATACGTTACAAATAAGAATATTAAACCCAGATCGAACGCCTGTGCTAAATTTAGGCACTGATAATAGCTTATTCTTAAAATTAACACAACAAATATTAACTAATTTAGAAATACAAGCTAATAATAATATAAAAAGTAATAATAAGTAAACATGTTTGGCAAATTTCATAAAGCAAAAAGAAGATTAAAACAAGAATGGAAAGGCTTAAAATATATATTCAGAAGTGAAGAAGGAAAAAAAATAATTAGAGCAAGTTATTTAGTATATCAAGCCAGCAGGGTCATATATAATCCGTGGCATTTATTAGATATAATATTTGCAAATAAACTTATTAAAAATTTATAAGTTATATTATATGCCTTTTAAAATTGTTAAAGTAAATAATCAATATAGATTATTTAATTTAGATAAGAAAAAATACACGAAGAAGAAATTTAAAACAAAGAAGAGTGCCTTAGCTATGAGCAAAGTATATAGTAAATTTAAATAGTGCTGGTTTATTAAATCCATTCATTTTTTGCCAACACTTTATAACATACATAAATAGATTTAAAAGAAGCACTTTTACCATTTTTTATTTTAATAATGCCCCCTTTTTCGTATTTATCGTAGTTAATAATATAGCTAGGAAATATAAATTTAATATCTTTATCTTGGCATAATTCTTTAAACCATTTAGAAAATATATTAGTAGCATTTAATAATATTATAAATGGTTTATCATTATCTAATAATTTTTTAATACATTTATATTTTAAGTTGTTTTTTCGTTGTTTAAAACTTTTAATACGCTCAAATGGAGGATTGCTTATAACTATATCATAAGTATTTTTTTCTAAATCATTACTTAAAAAATCTATAGTCTTATCGCCGACGACATTATAGCCTAATTCTTGTAAATATTTTTTAGACTGCTCATTAGAGTTTAACATAAAACATTCATATATGATTTTATCTTTAGAAATTAAATGCTGAATATTAGACCAAGCAGATTTCGGAGTATAATAATCGTTGTGTGTATTGTAATGTGGGTTATCTTTAAAATTAGCCATATTTTATTATTTTATATAATATTATATGTGATAATCTTTAAGTGCCTACGATAATATTATATTATATATATATTAAATATAATATTATAGTCTTAAAAAGTGTATTAACAAGGGCTTGTGCCTTAGCTATGAGCAAAGTATATAGCAAATTTAAATAGTGTAAATTAATTGACGATGCCTTTTAGAAAAAGATTTAATAGCATCCTCTTGCCAATCGTCAAATTGAGAAGACGAAATAATATAATTTAATCTTTGTTGTTTAAGAGCACTAATTTTATTATCGTCAAAGTCACACAATTCGCCCCCGCACATTTCTAAATCGTATTTAATTAGAAAATTAATTTTTACCTTATCCATAGGCACTTTACATATAACACATTTAACAGCACTATATGCTTCGCCGTCGTCTTGTCGGTTGTCTAATTCATTATAACAATCCCAGCACACTCCGCTAGATTGTTTGCAATTTCTACAGAAGCAACTAGCTTTTTCAGATAAGCATATTACACAATTTACACAATCCATATTTTTATATAATATTATATGTGATAATCTTTAAGTGCCTACGATAATATTATATTTATTATATTATATATATATTAAATATAATATTATAGTCTTAAAAAGTGTATTAACAAGGGCTTAGAATGTAATTAAAATTTTAATTACACGTCTTTAGGTGGTTAATACATAAAACAGACATATAAATTATAGTTTATATGATATATATATTAAATATAATATTATTATTAAGGCACTTAAAGATTATCTTATATAATATTATATAAAAAATGTCTTTTGTTTTAAAGAAAGCAACAATATGCTATAATGTTAAGAGTAATATTAAATTATCAAAAAAAGATAAACCTTTTGTAAAATTATTTTTACGAACACACGAAGATAATTATACAGAGCTATTAGAAAAATTAATTATAAGTAGTTGTAAATATCAGCGTGATCCAATTAAAGATTATCTGAAAGGTTGCTACTGGCACAATATGATAGAATTTAAAAATAATGATTTACG
>Ga0187219_1001263_pt1 | contig 12208 bp, 25 predicted proteins | sample 13SPOviralmetaG_FD_130162 | JGI IMG/M metagenome (GOLD analysis project Ga0187219, IMG submission 130162) | Marine viral communities from the oligotrophic San Pedro Time Series (SPOT) site, San Pedro Channel, CA, USA - 13 SPOT_SRF_2010-07-21... | ecosystem: Environmental > Aquatic > Marine >... | reverse complement strand
GGTGTTATTACTGATGAAGAAATGGCCAGAGCAAAAGATATAGCAGAGTTTGAACATAAACGTAAGATGCAAGAAAATGAAGACGCTAAAGAAGATCAAATAAGATCAATGGCATGGTTTGCTCTGTGGGGTATGCTGTTGTATCCAATTATGATAGTTATCACTTCTATTCTTGGTCAGTCAGCAGCATCGCAACTCGTCGCCGATATTGCTCCAACATACTTTGTTGCTATTGCTGGATTAGTTGCAGCATTCTTTGGTGCACAAGCTTATTCGAAAAATAAAGCATCAGACAAAAAATAAAATGAAAGTAAATTATGAAACGTTTGATTTATCAAGTATATGTAGGAAAAAAATCGAAGCTGTATAATCATTGTACAGCTTCGGTTAAAAAATATGCAAAGGATATTGGGGTAGATTACGTGTGTCAAAAAACACCTATTCTTATGATCCGTCCCGATCCTTTCACAACAAACCGAAGTAAAGATGCCGTTGAAAGACTCGGCTATTTGCCGATTTACGAAAAAGAAAATGCATTCACTTATCTTAAAAATTATGACCAAATTGCAATTATTGACAGCGATGTATGGATTAGACCAGATTCTCCTAATGTCTTTGATACTTTGGATCCTTCTGTCGACTTTGGTGGTGTGGTAGAAAGAGATATGCCAATTTTAAATTGGTATAAAACTAAGATTACAAATTACTCAAAGATGCAATACTCTACTATTAAAAATGTAGATTGGGATTGGAATGACCGCGGTGGTGAATTCTTCAATATGGGTGTCATGTTACTTAACAAATCTATTTTAAAATATTTAAAAGAACAAACTCCAGCACAGTTTTTAAAACGTACAAGGTTTAAACCATTTATAGATGGCATAGGCAATTGGAAGTGGTCGACCGATCAAACACTTTTAAACACCTGGGTCAAAGAAGAAAATATGAAATTGCATAAAATGGATTATAAATGGAATGCATTATATACTGCATTAGAACCAGATGCTTTAAAACAAGCATACTTTGTCCACTTTTTCCTAAAAGATAAACTTCCTCAAAGAGGCGAAAACATAGAAGAGTTGATGAAAAATGTTAACAAATAAAAAGCTTTTTATTCACATTCCAAAAAATGCTGGAATGACTATTCGTAATAGCCCACTACTAAAAGATAAAATCCTTGTTGCGCACAGTAATATTCATAAGTCTATGGAGTATTCTCAAGCTGTTTTACAACATATGAAAAAAATAGGAGATCATCATGGCTTTGAACATGCGCGGTGGCGCGACATTCATCCCAATATTCGTAATAGAAACACCTCCTTTGCTATTGTTCGGAATCCTTGGGATAGGGTGGTTTCTCGGTACTTCTTTGCTAAAAAAGTAACTGAAGTAGAAAAGAAAGAGCCTGTTGGAAAACATAAAATCGATTCCTTTGAGCATTTTCTTGAGGAATATGATGAATGGGGTGGTGTAGAATATATGTGGCATCGAGCTATTCGAGGATGGTATCCTGCTTTTGACTATGTTTCTGATGATAAAGGAGAAGTTAGATCCGACATCATGAGATTTGAAAACTTAGATGATGATCTCTGCGCCTACTTTGATTTACCAGTAATGTCTCGTAGACGTAACGTCACAGCACTAAATAAAGGTTCTTATAAAGATTTATATAATAAACACACTATTCAAAAAGTAGCAGATTGGTATAAAGCAGATATTGATCACTGGGGATTTGATTTTGACAGCTCAGCGAATAAAAATTACTGGAGAACAACACAATGATGGGTAATCCTGACAATAAAGATGCTCATGCAAATTTGATACAGCATATTCCAAGTAATACTACTGGAGCTGAAATTGGAGTATGGGAAGGCAACACATCAAAGTTAATGTTGAACAAAAACTTGAAGCATTTACATCTAGTAGATTCTTGGAGCACAGTACCATACAAAAATCAGCCTAATAACGAGCATGGAAGTTATGAACAATATTTGCTAAAATATCAAAGGCTGACTGGCAGACCAGATGAAGAAAGTTTTAAAAAATATTATGACTCCATTTATGAGAAAGTTGTAAGTAAATTTAAAAATAATACTAATGTAACGATTCATCGCCAAACGTCTAAGGAATGGTTTGAAACTTTTTCTGAAGATTTACTTGATTGGATTTATGTAGATGGCGATCATTCATATGAAGGCTGTTTATATGATTTAAATCAAGCTAAAGATGTTGTTAAACCAGGCGGGTTTATTTTTGGAGATGATTACCGTTGGACTATTAGGCATGGCAAAGTTGGCGTAACTAAAGCAGTTAAAGAGTTTGTAGCTGAAAATAATTATAACATTGAACAAATTGGAATGTTACAATTTAAAATTGTTATTTGATATGTTAGCCCAGCTTTTTAATAAGTATAAATCTGACAGATCGTCTAAGCATCAATACGAGTCAGTGTATGAATCAGAATTTCAAGGTATGCGTACATTACCTGTCAATTTATTAGAAATAGGTATAGGCAAAGGTGAAGGCATTAAAACTTGGCTAGATTTTTTTCCAAAGGGAAACATATACGCTGTAGACAGGTTTGAAAAACGAGATCCTAAAGATATTGCAATACTTAAAAATCCTAGAGTAAAATGGTGTAGAGCTAATCCGACAAAGGAAGCTACGAGAGCATTGATTGATTCCATTTGGCAAGACGTAAAATTTGATATTATAATTGATGATGATTTACATACACCTAGAGCAAACGCTCAGGTTTTTTTGCATTTCTATAATTTTTTAAAAGATGACGGTATGTTTTTTATGGAAGACGTGTGGCCATTACACGTAATGTCTAAAGATGAAAAGCAACACACTTGGCTCATTAAAAACTCTGATAAGTATAATGCTGATGAGATGTATTTTTTTCAGAAGCATCTACCTCCGACTAAGGTAGAAGAATTTGATTTAAGATCAAGGACTGGTCAGCCTGATAGTTATATATTTAAAATTACAAAATGAAACATTATGCAATAGTAATTAAAGATAACGACATATCTGAAAAAAGTTATGACAATCTTTTAAATAGTTCAAAGTCTGCTGGTAACAACTTTCAAATAAATCGTTATAATGCGGTGACGCCAAAAAATGTAAAAAGGTTAATGATTGAATCTGAAGTCATTTGGAATTATCCTTGGGAAGGCGAAACAATTGACATCGCAAGTGGAATGAAAAAACGAGCTTATAAGACGAAGGATCGTCTTAAACGCATGGCGTGTTCGATGAGCCATTTTGATTTATGGCAGCAATGCTTTCAAGATCAAGAATCTTATATGATATTAGAACATGACGCTATGTTTATGAAACCAATTAATTTTGACATCAGTGAAACTAAATTTAGAATATTGGGTTTGAATACACCTTTAGGTGCTACCCGCAGATCTCAAATTTACCATAATGAAATTGTAAAAAACTTTGAAATGTACCAACCCGCACCTTATGTTGATGATGACAAAACAGTTCCACAAGGATTAGCTGGCAATTCAGCTTATATGATAACTCCGGAAGGTGCTGAACAGTTAATCTCTTTAGTGTATAAGTATGGTATGTGGCCTAATGATTCTATAATGTGTAAACAGCTTGTAGATAAGTTAGGTGTAACTAGAACATTTTATACAAGGGTACAGGGCATGCCAAGTACGACTACACAATGAAAAGTTATGTGATTGCAATTAAAGATCTTCCAGAATCTATGCAATGTGCGAAGCGTTGTAAAGCGTCGGTTGAAGGTGTAGGAGGATTGCAGTGCGATTTTTATCCAGCTATCACTCCTCGCAACACTGACATATATCAAAAATGTAAAGATGAAGGAATTGATATAAAGGGATTTAAGGAAATGTATTCGCGTACAGATAATTGTATAGCAGCATTCCTTAGTCATTTTAGTCTATGGCAACTAGCATTAGAAAGTTCACAACCTACTCTTATTTTAGAACATGATGCAGTTGCTATTAACAATATTAATAGTACAATGCCATTTGATAAATGCATTACTATTAGCAAACCTTCATATGGTCAATACAATACGCCTAATTTTTTTGGTCAAAACTCTTTACAACAGAAACCATATTTTGGTGGAGCGCACGGATATATAGTTAATTCTAAAGGTGCTGGAGAATTGATTAAACAAGCTAGAGTTAATGCAATGCCAACAGATATATTTTTAAATATTACTACTTTCCCCTGGTTACAAGAACACTATCCTTGGAAAATTGAAGTGAAAGACTCTTTTACGACAATACAAAAAATAGAAGGCTGTGTAGCGAAACATAACTATGGTGAAACTTATGGAATACTCTAAAGTTTTTATTACAGGATATGATTCAAATACATTATGGATGTTTGACTGGATGCAAAAAAATCTAAAAGAACATACTGACATACCTCTAATATCATATGATTTTGACAAATTTAAAGCGCCAATAAATAATTCTAAGAATTGGTTTAAAAAACCATTTGCTATGATCGAAGCTTCTAAATCCGCACGCCAGATTTGTTGGATTGACTTAGACTGTCATGTTCTTGGAGAGGTGGATGGTATTTTTGATTATATTGAACCGAATAAATTAGCTATGGCAGAAGATAAACCTTGGTCGACTAGACGTGGAGAAACATGGCATAACTCAGGTGTAGTAGCATTTGAACACCGACCTAATATTTTAGACGAATGGTGTGCAGCAATATCAATGAATCAAACAGTCGGTGATCAGGAGGTCCTACATGAACTCTTGAAACCTAGCCTGCGTAAATTGATACATATATCTGAACTACCAAGAAAATACAATACTTTAAGATTAGATAGATTAGATAAAACCATGCCGAAAAAAGTTTCAATTATGCATTGGACTGGACCTAAGGGTAAAGAACAAATTAAAAAGCAAATGATTAGTGAGACAACACAATGAGTAAAGTTGCACATCTTATAGGAAATGGCAAAACTTCTGCGTTGTACACGCCTCAAAAAGGATTAAAGATAACATGCAATGTTCCACCATTTGAAGTAAAAAATCTCTATACTACAGTTATGGTTGATTTTAAAATGATGAAATCAATTTATGAAGGAAGCGTAACAATTCCAGGTGATTGGGTTCTTGGTGCAAGGCCTAAGAAATGGATGGAGATGAAGCCTGATTTCTATATGAAATACGCTCGTCAAATTAAGAAATTTTATACAGTGTTGCCGAAATATGCACCTACATACACTGATTTTAATTGTGGCCACATGGCTACACACTATATTGCTAATAGCGAGGAAGGTGGATTAGGTTGTAAAGAAATTCACATGTATGGATTTGATTCACTTTTTTCATTTGACACGACTAGTATGTCAGATGCTTTTTTAATGTCTGATAGAGGAAACAACCAAACCGAAAAACTAACAAGTAGATGGCGTCCTATTTGGAACGGAATTTTTAAAGAATTTAAAGATACACAATTTGTTTTGTATTATCACAAAGGTGATACTGGAGTGATGAAATTTCCACAAAACGTAGAGGTAAGAAATGGAACCCGAAAAAACTGATAGTGATGATCCATGTGATGACATAACTTATTACAATCAAATTTGGAAGTGGTACGAGATACAAGAAAGAAAAGGACGGAACTTAGCAGACTGGCATGACAAGCAGTGGAAAGACTTTAAAGATGGCCCATAGTATAGAAGAAGTTTATAATAAAGCAAAGGTTTTACATGATAAAGCTTTAGCATTACATAGAGAAAGATATCGTGTTGAAGGTTGGTATGATCAGAAAACATGTGAATTTATGTTAGCTGATATAAGATCTTTAGCTCGTGATATTGATAGAGGTTTGGTTGACCTTGATATTGATTTTGGAAAAATAAGTAAAATTAATTGCACTTAATTGCATTTAATGGTGTACATTTCTTTTTAACTATGGTATAAGAGATCATGGTCAAAGGAGAAAATATGACATATCTTATCACATCGGACATCGCCTACACCTCAACTAAATCTGAAATTAAAACCTTCGCAAAAGAACACGGCTGTACTCTTAAATTCTTCCAACCTAACGGACCTGCGGGTGGAAATCACCTATGTGTTTTTTCATCCAAAAACATCCACTACATCCAAGAATTATGTGACCAACTTCAAATTCCACATTCAAATATATCTACTTCTTCTAAATAAAAATAAAAAAAAACCTCTAAAATGCGTTTTAGGGGTTTACTTTCTATAAGAACTATGGTAGTATAGTTATATCAAATGGAAAAGGAATCTAGCATGTCTATTCAGAAACTGATCGATCAAACTTATAGCTATTTTGTAGAGGCACAAGGTACTGATCTTGCTAATCTATATGAAGATGATCTAACTGGTTTTCAATCAGTACAATGGATGATGAATGCGGATGACATTGATGGTGTTATAGCAAAGATCGACTGTATGGATACAGAACCACGTGAGCAGATCGTATTAGCTATTACTGCCGAGGAAGGCGCTGGATATGTAGAAACTGTACTAGGATATGAGGTAGCATAAACATGACACAGCAACAAATAGCCATCCTCGCAGCTTCTAAAGTAAACAAAGAAACAGCCGAGCGTTATGAACTTATCTATGTCATCAGAACCATTCTTTCTGAAACTGCTCCAGTTCTTTCTACTTGTAGAGAAACTATTGATGGTGTACTTGATATACTCTTTGAAATGGGTTATAAATCTTAAAAAAATGCAATTAAGTGCATTTAATGGTTTACTTTCTATAAGAACTATGGTAGTATAGTTATATCAAATGGAAAAGGAAAATAAAATGTCTTTCACTTACTCAAACGATTGTTTCTCTGATCTTTATAAAGACGTTTATGGTTTCCGTCCTCGTGGTGTTGCAATGGATGATTGGGACATGATGGGTCCTACCCGGAAGCAGGCTTACTGGGATCAGCTTTGTAATCAGCTTGAAGAAAATACTGAGCGTGAGAAAAAGCTTGAAACTATCAAAGTGGAAGAGTTTAAAGAACGGATCCATCAAGCCCAAACCTGGGGTGCTCACGATTACTGGGATGCTTTACGCTGGATTACAGGATGTGAAACTTTTTATCACATTCAAGATGTTGAGCATTTTGTTTGGGAGCAAGGCATATTATTCACACAATATGGTAAACAGCTTGTCAAAGACCTTGCTAAAGTGGTAGAATATAAGGAGTATTCATAATATGTACTATAAAGTTCAGGCCTATTTCTATAAAGATGGCGAATATAAATTGCAAGAGTATGCATCCGGTTTTGCCCATAAGCAAGCTAGAGATTACTTTAACAGGTTATATGACACAAATCAGTTTGCTAAAGTCACTATGACTCGTTTGGAAACCTCTCCTAATACAAGTATAAATAATCAGGTCTCTTAGCTCAGCTGGATAGAGCAAGTGCCTTCTAAGCACTAGGTCGCAGGTTCGAATCCTGCAGAGATCGCCATTGCTCGCATGTTGGAATTGGTAGACAATGAAGACTTAAAATCTTTTGCCTTAGGGCGTACCGGTTCGAGTCCGGTTGCGAGTACCAAAACATCATTCCTCTAGCTCAATTGGTTAGAGCTGAGCGCTCATAACGCTTAGGTTGGGGGTTCGAGTCCCTCGGGGAATACCAAATTTATAAAGGAAGAAATTTATGGAAATAGCACTATTCCTCTTGTTCGTTGGGATCGCGCAAGAAAATAAAATCGTAGAATTGGAAGAACAAACTGCAATTCATGAAACCCAAATCGCTGACTTGACTGAAGACGTAACAACTCTTGAAAATGGTTTTATCAGATTAGCAGCAAAACATTCAGCATTTTATGCTAACCAACAACATCAAAATAGAAAGCATGACGCTGCTATTGATGCTTTAGTAGAAGACAGTAAACACGTAAAAGATCGTCTTAAAAATATGGATAAGGAACACGAACAACATGGCCACGAATAAAGGCTTTACAAACGCAAAGAAAACATCAATCGGCAAAAAAAATGTCAAAATGTCTTCTATGAATAAATCTAAAAAACGTAGTTATAAAAGGAACAGGGGGCAAGGGTGAATTTCTATATTTTTGGTTTACAACGCTCTGGCACTAATTTAGTTCAAACTATTATGGAAACTAATTTTGGCGGCGTAGTAAAAAATCAAGGAGAAAAGCAATGGAAACACTGTTTATCTCCAGACGAAAATTTAAATTTCGCTGATCCAATACTTAAAGTAATTAAGAGTCCGTATACTTGGGTTGAGTCAATAGTTTTCCGAGATCGCGCAGATTTTTACGAAAAGCATGACGGAAATTTCTTTGATCCAGCGCCGGTTATGGTTGATGATGTAAATTTGATGAATTTAGTTTATGTCTATAAAAGCCACTATAACAAGTGGAAAGAGACTGGAACTCTTATTCGATATGAAGATATTTTATACCCAGATCAACAGCGAGAATATTTTTCAGATATATTATTAAGTGAAGTAAATAAATCAGAATGGGTATCTCCAGAGCCTGGCTCTATGTTTATGTGTGAAGATTTTAAAGATGAGCATAGAGATTATTATGAAAAACAAAGACCTTCAAAATTGTCTGGCATGCATATCTTGACAATTAATCGTTTATTAACTAAAGATTTCTTTAGAGAAACTGGTTATAAAATGTTAAGATATCGTGGAACAGGCCCCTCAAGTTTTTAAAAATTAGTCTAGTATAGTTAATCTTCTAAATCCTATAGCTGAGCTAAGAGGGCGTTCACTAATTTTTACTTCATTATTATCGTTACCGCTTATAATAACTAAAAATTCTTGTTCGTCCCTTTTTCTCATGTTGATATAAATACCTACGTGGCCTTCCCAAGGTTCACCATTAACACGAGGAAAAACTATAATATCGCCTTCTTGTAAATTTGGCGGTTCAACTACTTCACCCCAATCTAAGAAGCTACGAGCTGTTAACGGCGCTTTACTCACTAACTCAGTACCCCAATATCCGTTTTCTATTAAGATAGAATTAATAAATCCAGCACACCACGGAATTTCAATAGGATCAATCCCCATGAATTCTTTTAACAGCGAGCGGTGAGTTGTTTCTGTCATCCCTACATATCTAGTAGCGGTTGCAACAAAAGGATGTACGTATCCTTTAGGCGAAGAATAAACTGCAGTAGCAGCGAACAGAAATATGATTATTGATCTAAACATGTAATATTTATTTATACAAAACGCATTTAATGGTTTACAATCTATGAGAACTATGGTACTATGGTAGTATTATAACACAAGGAGAAAAGCTATGGAAATCAAAAATATCTTAGCCGGTGGTATCGCAATCTTAGCTCTTACTGCGACAACAGCTTATGCTGCAACTCGTCCAGCTAAAATTGTATTCATTGAAACTGAATCTGTATATGAAACAGTTTATATTGAAAAAGAAGTTTGTACACGTGAAAGAGTGGAGTACACTACACCAAGTGGTGATGTTTTAGGTGGTTTGATTATTGGTGGAATCCTTGGTAAAATTGTAACAGGAGATGATGGAGGTGCTGCTGTAGGTGCTATCCTTGGTGCAGGGATTGAAAGCAATAAGAAAAAGCATATTGGTCATGGATACGAAACTAGATGTGAAATTATTGTTGAGCCTGTTAAACGAGAAGTTAACATGTATGTTGTCCATTGGAAATATAAAGGTAAGCGCGGCCACTTCTTTACGGAAAAGAAACATTATGTTGGTCACACAGTGTATGTAGATATGTAGCATTAAATTACTCGGTGTAGCGCAGTCTGGTAGCGCGCCTGCTTTGGGAGCAGGATGTCAGAGGTTCGAATCCTTTCACCGAGACCAAGAAAACCCTAGGTAAGGAAGTGGCCCTCTAACCTAGGTCGGTAAAAGAACTGGTACCGAATTAAACCCAGTCGGTTGCTGCATACGTGAAATGCAGATAAGGGGAGAGCCACTGCAGAAAGGCTCTCCCTCGAAAATAAAGGAGAATTAAATGAAATATGTGATTGATATCGACGGCACTATTTGCAAGGAAGTTATTATTCCTGATAGCGGTGGTAAAAAAGATTATGCTAATCATATTCCTATGCCGGAACGTATTGCTAAAGTTAATGCGCTGTATGATGCTGGTCATTACATTAAATATATGACAGCTCGTGGTTGTGTAAGTGGTGTAGACTATTACAACTTAACAAACAACCAGCTGGTTAAATGGGGTGCAAAGTACCATGAACTGAGCGTAGGTAAAAAAGAAAACTACGATGTTTGGATCGATGACAAAGCATTTTGGAGTGAAAACTTCTTCCGTGAAACAGGCGAAAGTTATGAATAGGATTGAGTTTTTAGAGTTGTTGCCAGAAGGTGGCATAGGTTTAGAACTAGGTGTTGCAGCAGGTGATTACAGCCGGGCGATATGCGACAGAAGTCAGTTGACACACATATATGGAATTGATAGATATACTGATCATCATGATGATGCGGAAATGACTTCCATGTTAGAAATGCTTGAAGATCAAATTGACATAGGTCGTTATACTTTTTTAAAAGGAAGTTTTGACAACTATCTTGAAAACTTTACAGATGAAACATTTAGTTTTATATACATAGATGGATATGCCCACACAGGACAAGAAGATGGAAAAACACTAGATGACTGGTTTTGTAAATTGAAACCTGGTGGAATATTTGCAGGTCATGATTATCACGAAAATTGGATAAAGACTGTAAATGCTGTAGACGCGTTTGTGGCTAAACATAATTTAGAACTAAACATAATAGATGGCTTAGTAAACGATGGCGACTTCCCTTCTTGGTATGTAGTTAAGGCTGAGTAATGAAAGTTAAGATTGGAAAATATCCTGCTCACAGGTTCTATCATAATTGGTTATACAACTGGTTTGGTTATAGTCAACAGCAACGAACGAGTATAAAGATACATAAATACGATACCTGGAACATGGATGATACTCTTGCTTCTATTATCTTACCTATGCTAGTACAACTAAAAGAAACTAAGCACGGCTATCCAGCAGACTTGACAGAACAAAAATGGGATGATATACTAGATGATATGATTTGGGCATTTGAACAAAAGTGTCGAGATGATTGGATGGTAGATTACGATTACGATTACAATAATCACGATGTTAAAGCGCATCAAAAACGAATGACAAACGGATTTAAACTATTTGGAAACTATTATGAAAATTTATGGGACTAAAAATATGAATGAATGGGTTGTAGATTGCTGGAATTCGGTTATGGATCACAAGAAAAATCCTTTAAAAAATATTCCAGATTTTAGTACACGTCACATGATTATGCAAGTATTAGCATGGATGTGGTGTATTGTGTTTGCTATCCTCGTAGGTAGTATGTGGGCAGGTGTAGTCAGTATGATGGTGCATGCACTACTATTGGCCGCAGTTGCGGTGACTGTAGCAACGTTTGAAACAGCGAAACGTAAACCAAATATTTTTACTTCGTATAATGGACGCGGTAAGGGTGGCGAACATGAGTGAGCAAACAAACTATTGCACAACTAAAGGATTAGGCTGGGCATTCTTGATTATCATTATCATTATGGTAGGATTGCCTATACTCGGCTCGGCGATTGCTTATCCAGATAACTGTAAGCAATCTATTCTTATTCCCTGTATCGGATTAGAATGACAAATCTCAGTATAAAGGATAACAAATGAGAAAACTATCAATTACACTAGCACTACTTACAGCAATTGCGACACCAGCATTTGCTGAAGACATTTCCGTTGAAATGCTAAACAAGCGTGACGATGGAGCTAAAATGGTTTATAGCGAAGATATTGCTCGTATTGATGTGGGCGATACTATTACTTGGGTACCAAAATCCAAAGGACATAACGTAGAGTTTATTGCTGGTCCTGATGGCTGGAAAGCACCAAAGAAATCAAAACTAAATAAAGAAGTTGCGATTACGTTTGACACACCAGGTGTTTATTTGTACCAATGTACACCACACAAGAGCATGGGCATGATTGCTATTGTTGTTGTAGGTGACGGAGATAACGATATCTCAGGTGCCAAAGTACGTGGCAAGTCAAAGAAGAAACTCAAGGAGTTATTGGCTGATCTGTGATGATTAAAACTTTAGTACACAGAATCCCAGAGTTTTGCATGAGCCATTGGTTACTTCGTATTCCATTGGCCATCGTATTCCTTCAACAGGGCCT
>Ga0187219_1001258_pt1 | contig 12233 bp, 17 predicted proteins | sample 13SPOviralmetaG_FD_130162 | JGI IMG/M metagenome (GOLD analysis project Ga0187219, IMG submission 130162) | Marine viral communities from the oligotrophic San Pedro Time Series (SPOT) site, San Pedro Channel, CA, USA - 13 SPOT_SRF_2010-07-21... | ecosystem: Environmental > Aquatic > Marine >... | reverse complement strand
GCCGGTATTGCAAAAGAACAGGCAAGGGTCGTGTTACCCGAAGGCAATACCAAGACAAGACTTTACATGAACGGTACACTACGTAGTTGGGTACACTACATCGAACTGCGTGGTGCAAATGGTACACAGAAAGAACACATGGATATCGCTCATGCATGTGCTGAAGTAATTTCTAAAATCTTTCCGCTTATGAACGAACTATAAAGGAAAAGCTATGGGCGTTTTTGAAACAGTAGTAATGAGTTACATAATCTATATGGCTGTGGCACTCTATGGAATTACACGTGGTTACCATAGATACTTCAGTCATCGAGAGTTTAATACATCTACTATTCAAGAAACGCTCATGCTATACTGTGGGCTACTGTGTGGAGTTAGAAGCCCACTAGCATGGGCCGGAGTACATCGTATGCATCACACATACAGTGACACTGAACTAGATCCACACAGTCCCATACTAATGCCCAAGTGGCGAGTGTTCTTTAGTATATACAAAGTACCAACTATACCAAGAAAATTTATCAAAGACTTACTGCGCAATCCACGAGTTATGTTTTTTCACAAACATGGAAAAACTATATGGCTTGCACATTTTGTAGTCACTTATTTTGTATTTGGCCCCGTAGCTATTGCTGTAAACTTTTTAATAATCTTTTACAGTTATATCGGATATGGTGTACTCAACACATTTGGACACGACAGTGAAGGTCCCGTGAATAGATTTTGGATTAATTTAATTGCACCGTTTGAAGGTAATCATCAAGATCATCATACCAGTAGTAAGGCTAACAAATGAAGTGGGTACTAGGACCTATCGACGATCATATACAAGATATACAACGTCTGTTTGAAGAAAACAGAGGACATAAACACGAAGACAATTACATACTGCGTCCACTGTTTGAATACACAAAGTTTAGCCGTATGGGCTGGGATCATGGTCGTATGGTATACTATAGTGCAGGTGTTGAACGTCCGGAGTATAATGGCAGCATACGCATAATGAGTCGTCATACTAGAATAAGAACTGTTCTAATAAATGATAAGATTACAGATTACGATTGGGGCAAAACCAGCGACGATTTAAAAAGAGGCAATGCAACTCTTACACAAAGTACCAAAGCTGCACTAGACTTGGGATACAAAGATATTTGGATTAGCAGAGAAGAAAATCCAAGTTTATTAAAATGGTTCCAAAAGAATAGCCCATATAATTGGAACATAACACATGAAGAAATCCCCAAAGGAGGATTGCAATGGGTGTTACGGTTGGCGTAACTGGACATACAAAAGGCTTTGGCAAATACATACATGCCGCATTACCAGATACAGTAAAGGGTTACAGTCGTACTAATGGGTACAACATATGTGATCCTTTTTTTCTGAATGAAGTTGACTGTATAATTAATAATGCAGAGTATGGATTTGGGCAACTTAGAATTGCCATACAAGCACATAGGTTAAATATATATTGTATAAACATTGGTAGCCTAATCACAGATGCAACTGTAACTGACGATTTACTGGTCACCAAGGAGGCAAAAATAGCATTGCGTGCCTTCAGTGATAGAGTTGGTCAATCTTATTTGACCTGGGGGTTCTTAGAGAATCATCCAATAGCGCAAATGAATCCGCAACTCATTGAAACAATCACTGTAAACGATGCAGTAAAGGAAGTAACAGATGAATACACAAGATGGAGATCGTTGGCACTTATATAACATAATGTGCAACTATGGTGACCTACTACCTACCAAATATTCATGCAATCCAAAAAAGATGTTAGCAGAAATTGAACCGTTTGCTGACAAATGGAAAAAGTTTAATCCAGGAAAGCCACATATTCTCAGAGACGGATTAAGTGTAACCAGTATAGATGGCGGATTTGACGGCAATGATTTAGACAGTCTCAAAGACGTTATGGAAAGAACTGGCGAAATACATTACGAAGCAAGTTACACAACACTAACACCCACATACGAAGCCAGTGAAGAACTTCGAAGTTTAGTTGATCCTTGGAAAGAATGGATTGCTCGCAGTCACTTTATTAGACTACCACCAGGTGGATATTTCCCTACACATTGCGATGGCGATAGAGTAAATGATCCAGAAGTTTTTAGAATTATTGTTCCTATACAAAACGTTAACCCGCCAACATTTAACTTCTTAATGGGCGGCGGTCCAACAATGGAAGTTATATACTGGAACCAAGGTGTTGCATATTTTATGAACACACACAAGCCACACACACTGTTTAACAACAGTGTAAGCACAGACAGCATATGGTTAATCATGAATGTTAAAGTTTGTCATGAAAGTGTACTAGCACAGAAATTTGCGGTATACACCTAATGTTACCTTATTGGATAAGTGTTCCAGATATACTAGGTACCAATGAGGTAAAAGAGTTGGAACAACTGGTATTAGAAAAAGAACAGTTCCAATCATACGAAACCAAAGGCGGTGCATATGATGGCAATATGTGTTGGGATATGAACATAGATAAGTTTAATAGATTTGATCTAGACACTTATACTATGTTTGTACACCAGCCGCCCAATGTAGATGTTATACCACATGTTGATAACGATCGTTGGCGTAGAAATACAGTACTGCTAGTGCCATTGTTTTGGCACGAAGATTATGCAACATGTGAATATACAGACGGCCCGGTTGTAACACACTGTACACAAGTGCTGATGAACACACAACTAGAGCATCGTGTAAATAATAACGAACATGCAAGATATAATTTTCAAATTTGTTTTGCAGAACCAATTGAGGAGGTATACAAATGTTTGACCCAAACATGACAGATGCATGGAAAAAGATACCACCAGTGAGTGATACAAAAGAAATGACCGACTTGTTTTATGAAATGACCAAGGAGTTCTTCGACGATATACAATTTGGTAATCAAACTTATATGAACGTGTATCTCAAACGTAGTGACAGACTAATGCACAAGAAAGACTTCATTGACAGTCTACGTGGTTTTGTAATAGAAGACGAGCCAGATTGGGAAGACTATACAGAAGAATATCATTTAGAAACTGGTACACTGTATAAGATTATGATGCGTCAAGAAAACGCAAGACTTGGTAACTATACTCAAAAAGACATTTGGTGCTTTTTGCACAAAGACTTAAAACAATTAGGCGAACATCATTATGAAGCTCTAAACAACTACTGCGACGGAATGGGTAGAAAAAATTACTGGTACAGTTACATGGAAAATGAATGTATCTTCGAATGGCACACAGACGGCGACACAGGATTTAGATATCATCATGTATTAGAGATTGATCCTACAGTACCTGCTATTGAAACTGATGCAGGACCTATTATGTGCGAACCCGGAGAAGCGTTTATACTAAACACAGTACGTCCCCACCAAGTGCCTTATACGAACCACAAACGTTTGCATCTAGTAGGAAGTGTTGATGGGCTACAAAGCACAGGTGAAACACACAACAACCAATGGCTAGAAGATGGCAGTTTTGACTGGAGTCATTGGCAAGAACAAAATGGATACTAGATTAGTTATAGCAAGTCCCAGAAGTGGAAGTACATGGTTTGTACTAAGTTATTTCCCACACAGACAAAATGATCTGGGAGAATTTTTTAACAAAGATTGGTGCTATTGGATAGAAAGAAGAAACAATGACTTTTGTAAAGGTATATTAGAAAAATTAAAAGACGATACACTAGCTGACAAAATAAATTTCTTAGAAACAGAAAGACAACAGGGTAGAGAATACTTTTGTAAACTTTTCCCCAGTCAGATTTATAATCAAGAAGATCACAGAGAATGGTTGTATAGTTTTTACGAAAATGACTCAGTTTGTTACTTACAACGTCACAACAAATGGCAACAATTTTTAAGTTATGTTTACCAGAGTAAAACACATTGGGAAGATCCTAATCCAACAAACAGTGAAACAATAGTGGATAAAAAAGTTATATGCACAGAAGAAGATGTAAATAACTGGATAGAAATGAACAACAGAGATACTAGTTTAGATATGTCAAAATTTAAAAATGTACAGTACTACTCGTATGAACAGTTGGATCGCCCAAGCGATACTGTGAAACTGAGTGATTACCTAGACTATGAAAAACTAATAACAAACTGCAAGGAATACAAATGGATGATTTCATAGTTGAAATGGATTGGAGTGATGATCTAAGATTATTACAAAAATACTGTAGAGAAATATTTGAAATTACTCCTAGCTTGGTAACAAACTTACCAAGAAGTGATTATTTTAAAGAAGTGTTTGAAAGTGCAAATGCATACTGGAGAGCACGAATGTGGAACAAGATTAGAGCTGGTGAAATTGTTCACAGACCCGAGTATCATCAATTGGGCAGACTGATTGATAAGTTTCATTTGCAAGGAGATATACTGTACTTTGTAACTACTCCTGAAATTACTCCTGTGTTTATTCCACACAGACATCCAGGCGAATCTCCCGATGACTTTGCAGGTGCACTGATGTTGCCAATTATTGGTACAGGCACAGGCAGTATAACCAAATATGCACATTGGCATGATCCTGCAGAGAATAAGTACATTGATAGCTACAACTACATTAAAGGTAGACCTGAGCAAACACTAATACCAGACGACGAAGTTGCTGTAGAATATTGCTTACACGAAAAGCCAGCACTGTTTAATAGACATCAATTTCATCAGGTATATAATCCTACAGACAATTTACGTGTGGTTGCACACATTGTCTATAATACAGAAAGTTGGGAAGAATGCAAAGAACTGAGTTTGATACGTTAATAGTATGTGACAACTTGTTAGATCAAGAACTGTTAGACAATCTAACAGAACTAGTAACTAATGCTGAAACAATACCATTAAACAATGACGAATGTAATCATGTTATGGAAGAAAAAACAGATTATGATTGGTATATGTTGCGTACTGAATTAAGACGTAGCGAACTGCGATATCCTCTACTAACAAAAATTGGTGAAGTAATTGGATTAGAACTTCCAACTGAAAAGTTAAACCCTCTACAGTTGTTTGCTAAGAAATTTGAACCTGAAAGAAGTTTTTGTGCGCCGCATATAGAAGATCATAAAATCTATGGTGACTGGACATATATGTTTTATCTCACAGACGAAACAGACGGCGCACTTAAAATTGACGGTGTAAGTATCTTACCAAAACGTAATAGACTGGTATGTATGCATGTGGACATCCTACATGAAGTAGAAAACTGTACAGGCGATAGACTGAATATCAGTGGCTGGCCATTTGCAAGTGAAGAACCATTCTTACGCTGGAAAGGCGAATCTAACGCTCGTTGAGTAGACCGCTATCTCTCCAACAATTTACAAACGTATCCCAATCAATACCGTATCTTGCACTAAAGCTCAACATAGTACGCTTGCTGTCTGACTTTTCTACAGCATGCCAGATACCTGTTCTAAACAGTACAGGCTTGTTGGTAATTTCAAACTCATCTACAGTACGCATCTCATATTCTTTACCTTCCCAGAAATCGTATGGGTGAATTACATCTGGATTCTTTTGTTGATACCAACGTGTAACTACACCTTCTGGAGCAAACAAAGGAACATTAAGACTAGCTTCAATCTTAATAAAGCGATCCATGTCTTCGTATTGCCAATGTTCGTTAACATCAAAGTGAGGAGCAGTTGTGCCTAATTCATTTGGTGTATGGTTTAGCAGTCTAACTTTAGGTGCTAGCCAGCCTGCCATGTCCCCAAAAATATCAAACAGTTCTGGGTAATCATCAATGTGTGCATCTGGTGCTCTGTCACTGTATGCTTCTGGTAGTCTTTCATCAAATGCTTTTAATGCTTTGTCAACATAATCATCTGGTAATTTAACATCTATCTCATAACAACTTTTATACATATTTTATCTCCTTATCAACAAGCCAGTTTTTTTCCAAGCATTCACCCAGTTATCCCAGTCAATATTCATTTTACAACTGAAACTCATCATAGCTCTACGTTTGGTGTATCCTGGTGCATCACCCAAATGCCATTTTCCTAATCTAAACAGTACAGGTTTTGTAGATATCTCAAAGCTATCTACTTCTGTAAAATTAGTATGATTAATTTTATCTCTGTCCCCATAGAAATCATAAGGGCCTAAGTCATCAGGATCATCTTGGTCCCACCAACGTGTAATTATTCCATCGAGGTCAAACAGAGGAATGTTTAATCCTGCATCAACTTTGACCCACTCTCCTTTACCAGGATAGTATCCGTGGTTGTTGTTTGCATAGTGCATAACACCAGTTCCGTGTGTTTCAGGAACATTGTTTAAAATTCTGCATGTTGGCACAAGCCAGTCTGCCATCTCGCCCAGAGGTTCAAATAGTTCAGGGTGTGTCTTTCTGTCTGTTTTGACCGTCACGCCTTCTTTTTCATAGAGATCATTCCATATAGCCAATGCGTTTGCTTTGTAATCTTCTGGAATATCAATATCTAGTTCGTAGCAACATTTATACATCTACTAAATCCTCTGTTCCGTCTAGTGTAAACATTAATGCTATTCTCGGTTTATTACTCATATTAACAACTGCATGAGCATAACCAATGTTAAGAAAGTATGCGTTGCCGTTTTCTAAATTGTATGCTTCTAGTTTGCCATCACGCCTGAACAAGTTAACAACTTGTTTATCACCGTAAATTGGCACAATACAACGTACACCATAACTTACATCATAATCAACATGGAAAGGAATAGTCTTGCCTGGTGCTAGTTTTGTAATACGTATACGACTAGCTGGCGCTTTTAATTGTGTCACAATCCTTTCAAACACACTGCCAGTATAATCTTCCGTAGGTATGTTATATAAGTGTTCTTCGCGGCGTCTTAGACGCTCTTTAATACTGGCTGTGTGTGGCAAAATCTCACTAGGCGTAGTTAGGTTTATCTGTTCAAAATTATCGTACACGCTTTGCACTAGTTCTTCGTGATTCATACATAACATAGGATTTGCTGTACGTACATCTACAAACTTTTCTGCAAGTGTATCACAAGCTAATCTTAACTCATCTAGATTAACATTGAGATTGTAGTTATGTATTGATGGTAATTCTTGTTTTCTCATCTTACTTCCTTATTCCCAATAGGGTTCAACTGTATCTGTCCTAGGTATTAATATTCCTTTTTGTTGACAGTAGGCAACCGCTGTAGCAAAACTTACGTAAGGAGCAAATAAGAAACTTGCAATATTACGTGTACCAGTTGCTTCTATCTTATGAAACATTGCTGTGTTAAGCAATACTGGATTTCTATCTACTTCGTAATCATCAACCACATACATCTTGTCTTGATGTTTACCATATCCAATATAATATCCTTTGTAATTTTCCATTGGCACTTCGGTTGCAAATAATGTTCTATCGCCAATTGAAGGACTACACAATATATTCAGTGTACACTGTTTTACTTGGTATGGGTGTATTTCTGGTTCTTCATCTGATTGTGTCCAGTAGTCAGTTTTCTTTTCTATTCCTATGTGCCAATCATAGCTGTTTGTTGGACTAAACTTACTCAGTCTAAGACTTTGTAAAAAGTTTCTGTCAAACAAATCTAGGAATCTGTTTGTCCACGGACCGCAGTCTTCAAATGGCACGTGTCCATTTCCCCATGCGTCTTTGTTGTCTGTTTCGTTATGCTTTGATCTGTCGCCTTCTTTAACATATCTTTCATCGTCAAACATCGGCGAAATTTCTTCTCTGACCTTTTCAGTAAAATCTACATTTAGTTCATAGACTTGATAAAATCCTAAATTATTCATAATAATACCCAATCCTTTCTATACATACTTATCTATTTTATAAACGAACCAGCACATAATCACTTCGTAATTTTTCTGCTTTGTAGCCTTTTGCTGTGATCCAATCATAATATTCAAATTGGTGTGTGTACGCTCCCATTAGTATTGCGCCGCCTGTGTTAACATGGTTAAGCCAATATTCTGTTTGCTTTTGATTTTCTTCTAGTACAGGACTAACGTCAAAAATAATCAAGTCAGTGCCAATGCGCCAAGGATACTTAAAGGGGCTTGTGTCCAGTATCACTGTTACGTTTTCACAATCCTGAAATGTCTTTGCTAGTAGGTTAAAGTCATAGTAGCTGTGATATTCTTCTGGGAAGTGTTTTATTACAGTACGCTTCCAATCTTGATTTTTAAGATCTGGATCTAGTCCTTCGCTTTTTAGTTTGTCGCCAACTCCAATACTGTACTCGCCTCTGCCTGTATTAGGCATGTGATTTAGTTTAAAGTCGTGATAACTTTGCACTGCGAAGAAATGACTTTCTGGCAGTTCTTTGCTGAGTTTGTAGGTAATACCGCCATAGTATGTACCTACTTCTACACAGGTTTCTGGTTGTAGTCTCTGTGCTACTTCTAAGTGTATGCTGGTTTGCATACCGTCATGCATTGAATACATCTTGTTTCCTTATAACGTGTTCACTGTATTTTTCAACACTGTTTGCCAACAGTTGGTTGTGTAGGTGTGTAATAGGTTTGCCCAATATAAATCCTACTAGTCTATCTTCAACATCTTCGTCGACACCATGTGGCTGATCCTGATTGCGTAGTACAAAACTATCTGTGTCCGTGGGCAAGTAACAACGTGTCTTGTCTTGCCATGTCATGTCTCTGGTGTAATCATATTCTTTGCACATGTACATTTTGTCTCTGGTTCCAGCTATTTGAAATCTATATCCCACAGGCTCATGCTCAAGCAAATAGTCTCTGGTTTCACGTCTAATAGCCAAATGATGTTTGTGTTCTGGATCTACTTCGTTGCCATCTATATGTGGAGGCACTGCACTTTTTGCTCTTGCTATTCTTATATAGTATAATTCGTCGCAGGGTATATGTGTTTCAACCCAGTCAACAATTTGAGGATACATTTTCTTAGCATTGTCAGTCCATTGTTGTGGATAGCCAATCGGGTTGTTGGTTGCTTTTTCTCCCAACAGTGTTTCTTCTCCCCACCACACAAACTTCTCAGGTTCATCAAAACGATCTAGTATAGTTTGTTTATCTTCAATTTGCGGAAGTGCCAGTGGTGAAAAAATTATATCTCTCATTGTTCAATCCTTACAAATGGTGACTCTAATGCATCATCATGGTTCTTGATATCAAAACGCAATCCTAATTCGATCTGCGCTTGCATGATATTCCATTTCATTTCAACCAATTCTCTGCCACGTCCAAGATTTTTGTGTATAAATTTATAACTGTCACCTTGTAAATTTAATACAGGCTCAGGTTTAAAAATATCGTACAAGCACTTTCGAGCATGATCAACAAACTCTTTCATAAGAGGCATTGCATGTATGTTCTCAAAGAATACTTTCATTGTAGCAGGATTTACAGTTTTGTCAATACCAAAGTTATAAAAAGTATTAAAGTACCACCATGACATGTATATATCTATAATTTCATCTAGGTCATAGCTGAAGCATTCATATATCATTTCAAACTGTTCTTGGTTTGGCAGTATTATCTTTTTGGTTTTTATTTTATATTTTTCTTTATAATCAGCCTGTGCCATTGGTGTATTTGGTAACACATATAATGGATAACCTCTAGCAAAGTCAATGCCCAGCTCGGGGTGTTTGAACAGTGTCTCAGTCCATGTAGCGTTTGATTCACCCGGTAAGCCAATGATCAGTTCGCTGTTTACATCAACATCTTTAAGCTCTTTTGTAATACTCAACAGTTTGTCTGTGCTGATGTTTTTTCTATCAATGGTTTCCAATACGCTGGGCGTTAGTGTTTGTAAACTAATTTTAATATTACGCATACGATCATTGAAGTTTTCCATTGTGAGATTCATAATATCTGCTAACCATTTACTACCATTCTTAGTAAACCCTGCAAATGTCAGCAGCATATCATCACGTTGTTTGTGATCCACAATGTGTTGTACAATGTCTAAGTCACGTTCAAAGATACCAAAATTAGCATCTAATACTTCCAAACGTTTTACACTTTGGTACTGTAGTATGTGTTCAATTGTAGCATTTACATCTGCGTCTTGTAATTTGCTTATCTTACTACGTGCTACACCGCCCCAATCACAAAATGTGCATTTGTAAGGACACCCTCTGTTTGTTTCAAACTGTACTGCTAAATTCTTTTCACGAGCTAGGATAGTATCAAACACACCATCCAAATAAGGTACGGGTATAGTATATTCATTGTCACTGATAGGATCTAGTAACTGTTCGAACTGTACTTCACCAGGGCCGCATATATAATGATCTACCCAATCACGTTGATACTCTTCCAAATCAGATTCTGGCACATTAGGCCCGCCATAAACAACTATACCTTGAGGATTGATCTTTTTAAATCTCTGTGCAATAGTATCGTTTGCTACTTGATTCCACACATAGTTTGTAAGTCCTAGTATATCAGTTTGGTTTAGTTTATCATCGAATTCGGGTGTATCCCATTTGTGCTTGTATTCAGGTTCTAAGAAAACATAGTTTTCAGCAATGCGTGGATTCTTCATACAGTGACTGATTAAACAACCCACTGCATACGGGATCCAATCCTGATACACACTGCTTATGGTTGCTAATAGCACGGTGCGAGGCATAATCTTGCTACCTTATCTCTGATGAACTTACTATAACGTTCGTCGCTTGTAAGAGCTAACCACACGCTGTCACTGGGTTCAAATCCATAACTGTCGCACACTTTTTTCTGTGAGCTTTGCAGTGTACGATACACATAGTCAATATCAAAGTTGTTGATGATCGCTTCACTTACTGCATTAGCATAATAGTTGTAATACTTTGCACTGTGGGTCAGTGCTTCTAATCTCTGATCTGGTGTTCGTGTAAACATCCAGCCTGTTCGTACATTGCGTACACCGAATGGTTTACTGAAGCTGTAAAACACACGTTCACAATTCTCAGACACATTTAAATGCTGTACACTTGTACTGCCAACGTATGCTAAGTCCAGCACATGCGGCGACACAGGGCTTTGCAGACGCCAATTACCGTCTATAGCACTTGGAGTACTAAGATACTGCACCCCATCCTCATACATATTACCTTTGGGTTTAATCCACTGATAGTCGCCTTCGTCCATGTATACACTACGATTTTCTTTGTCGTACCACCAATCCAGTCCTTGTGTAATACCATTCACCGGATACACATGCCAATCAGTTAGATCAATTACAGGCTTGAGCCATTGTGCAATACTGGTATTATATTTGACAACACCGTCCCAGTCTGGCTGTACTTTGTCTATAACTGAGCGCACCGGGTCTAGTACAGTTGTCCTAATGGCTAGACTTTGTTCTAATATACTTTCGCAGACTGGGTACATTAAACTTTCCGTTTTGGTATCTTACTATCTGCGCTACTCACACAACTCTCGGTAATACATGGGCGTGGGCCATCGAATAATTTAAATCCGGTTTCGATATTACCCAGCGGAACATCATGACAACTGTAACTGCGTTTGATACTTCCATCTGGTTCACGTATAATGATACCGCTGTAGCCAGCTTGGCAACTCCAGCCTTTAAACTTATTAAAATTAAATGCATTAAATCTCTCCGCTTGATCCATATACCATTTTTTACCGTCACTGTCAGTAAACTCTACTTGCATGTGCCATGGCACACTCTTGTCATTCTCACCTATTGCATAAGGCGGCAATTCGAAACTTGGCTTGGGACGATCATTCCATTTGCGCTTGCTTTCAGTGTACGCCATTTGAGGCATACCATTCCACAAACGTTTTAGATCCTCCGGTTTGTATCCATCAACCACCCTACTAGCAGTAGGGTCTGATTGCGGCTTGAGTGTAACGTTGATTCCTTGCTCGTGGAAGAACAGGGCGTTTTCCCAATCTCTTTCAAACCAGTCTGGAACCATAACCATATTGATTGTAACTTGTACATCATGCTCCTGACACAGTATTAGTTTGTCTGCAAAATCTTGCAGTTTGTCCTGTGTATTTAAGTGTTCTGTGTGTAGACTTGCTGTAATACTAGCTCTATGGAATGGCTTGACTCGTTCTACATAATCCTCATGCCACTTCATATTGCGTGACATGTTTGTTGTCATGTGAACGCTAGTATAATTAGTATTGTGGACGTCATCAGCCAAATGCTGTAGGATATCCAGGTATCCTGGGTGGAATGTAGGCTCACCACCAGATAAACTAAAATGAAAACTATTAAAG
>Ga0187219_1001254_pt1 | contig 12247 bp, 22 predicted proteins | sample 13SPOviralmetaG_FD_130162 | JGI IMG/M metagenome (GOLD analysis project Ga0187219, IMG submission 130162) | Marine viral communities from the oligotrophic San Pedro Time Series (SPOT) site, San Pedro Channel, CA, USA - 13 SPOT_SRF_2010-07-21... | ecosystem: Environmental > Aquatic > Marine >... | reverse complement strand
GGGCTAAATGTTGATGCTGTTGTGTCACCAGCAACAGTTATTGTATTATTTGAAGCAGAGGCGTCATCAAAAGTTTGGTTTGAACCAGTGTTAGTTGCTTTAACTGACAATGCAGTGTATCTTGAATTTTGTACATAAAATGATAATGTAAACGCACTAACCGCACTTACAACTCCGTTTAATCCATCAGTTACACTAAATGTTAAACTAAAAGTTCCAGCATCTGCTTCTGTACTTGATGGTGTAATAGTAAATACGTTATCTGCTTGAGATACTGTAGCAGTACTACCTAATGATCCAGATGATACCGCATAGGACCATGTTAATGCAAATCCTTCAGGATCAGTAGAAACTGCAGTAATAGTTGTGGCTGTACCATCTATTGCAAGTGCATATGCACCATCAACTCCAGTAATTGCAGTTGGCGATGCATTTGTAACAGTAGCAATTAAGTACCATCCTACACCGCTCCAAATATATAATCTATTTGTTGCTACGACAAAAGCTGTATTTCCAGGTGTAGAACCAGAAGCTGGTAAATCAGCAAAAGTTGCATATGAATATGAGCCCGGTGCTGAATTTTCACTTTTTGGAAAGCTAGCCGATTCAGTTGCATATCTTTTTCTTGAATAACTTCCCATACTTACTACCTATTTTGTTAGTGCATAATACTATTTATACATTTCCCCTTTTATTTTATATAGCTTTTCTCGTAAATCGATAATTTTAGGATCGCTAATAGGAATTTCACGCAAACATTCTATTATCAAATTTAATTCTTCTTTTGTAAGTTTTTTTTCAGTCATAACCTAAAACCGCAACATTATCAATATCATCATTATGTAATTTAGATTCAATAATATTATAAACACGCCTACAGTGAAATCCTAGATTGAATAAATCCGAATTATTATCTATCACATAATCTGCCATATCACTCGTTAGTGTCATACTCTCACTACCTTCTGCGGGTAAATGTTCTGATCTGTCCACCCATATGCAAGCGTCGAATACGTTCTGTTCTTTCATAGCTACAAATTCTCGGACGTTTCTCAATCCGCAGTATATATCATGCTCAGAAAAAATATCTTTGCCTAACTTAGAAGGATCTTCTACGCAGTAGTTAGCAATCGCTTCATACCATTCTGACCTATGATTGTGCCTGTCTGCATAACATTCTTCAAATGAATTATAGTTATATTTTTCTTTTAGATCATCATAAATAAATTTTTTACATGCAAACATGCTACTTGAAATGAAACTTAGCTTAAAATCATTGCATAAAATTTCAGAGACCGTATCTTTACCATGGCGTCCATGTCCTATAACAAGTAACTTGGCTTTTTTCATTATAATTCCTCTAATTCGTAATATTCCATCACTTCATTTGTTTGAGATTTTGCTATTTTCTCAGCCTTTTCCCAATCAGAAGTTTTTAATTCAAACTCTATTAATTTATCTATTCTAACATCTTCGACTTCAGGCCAACCTAGTGATCTGAGAGCATAAGTTACTGTCTGCCCCGCATTATCTAAAATGCCGCGGCGAATACATATCTTTACTCTATACCTTGTCACCAATTTACCGAAGTTTTTTCAGGCATTTGAAATAGTGCGCTCACTTTAGAATCTGTCATTGTTCTAGCAAATATACACCAACCAAACCAATCTTTTTGTTCAATATCATCTTTAATGGTTTGAATTTCAGTAAACTCTCTAAAGCTAGTTCCTGTTGTCCAAACATCGTCTACGATAAGAATAGGATCATTTGCATCACCAGAAACATAGTTACTTAGCGCATTTTGTAATTTTACACCGCCTCTGGGAATACCAACTACTTTAGAAAATTGTCGAGTTTCAATCTCGGAAATCATCCTAGCAAAACATTCCCATTCTGCGTCTGAGATAGCATCACATTCTATTTTCCACGTGAGGTCTAACCCTGCATGTGATTTAAAATTAGACTGTTGAAACAAATCAGTCTTAGGTTCTATATATGAAGAATGTATAAAACCTTCAGATAGTGTGTCGTAATAATCTTCTAATCCCATTATTAATCTCCTATGCAGCAATGACTATTGTTTTATCCGCTTATATAAGGCGTGTCGCCTACTTTTGCTCTGCGCCATTCTTTTTGGTTAAACATTTTTCCTTGAAGTTCTGTTATGTGACTTATCTCATTATCTATATTATCTTTACTACTCTGCTTTTTTACAGTAAGTCTTTTCATTGATAATCTTTGTAATCTGTAACCAAGTGCATTTTCGATCCAATGGATATCTTCTAAATTTAATTTCCAGTTATCTAAGTTGGGTTTTACCATTATTTACTCATTCCTTGAGGATCATATTGTTCACCATTATATGCTGGATATTGATCATCTTCAACTCCAGAATTACAGCCGACTACTACTATGGCTAAAAATATACAAGAGATAATAGTACCTTTTTTCATCCAATACATAAAGCCATCAAATGCTTGTTCAGCCTGTTGTTGGGCCGCATCTTTTATTTCTTTACTCATTTAGTGTCCACCTTCTGAGTATATTACAGGTATAGCAAGAAATATCATACCAAATATCATTGCAATCAACATAATGACAGGCATCTGTGATAGCAATGGTTTATGAAAATCAAAGAGTCTGATATATTCGTGGACTCTATATGCTACTACTTTATTTTTTAGTTTTTTCATATTGTATCTATCTCTTCCCATGTTCTAATAAAAAAACTACTACCTAGATTATCAATCTCCGTCTGAGGATAACCCTCGGAAACTAACCAACGTTTCATATCAAAATCATCTTTTAATAAATAATATTTTTCATGCACAGGCTTGGGAAATCCATACTTCCAACCGCTTGGCGGATCAACCATCAGTGTCATTCTTTTAATCCAAAACAAGGTAATATATTCATATTACAATACATTGCGTAATCTTCAAGTCCTACCATTAGCATAAGCATAATGACAGGTAATCCTACTATCATAAAAGCAAGTATGAGAAATGCCCAGCCTAAACCTTTTGTAGTACAATAGTTATGTTCTTCACTCATTAATTTTCCTGTCTATAAAAAATATGCGCTCCTATTTGAGCAATCTTTGTAAAAGACTTTGCCCATTTAGGCGAAACATATGTTGCATGATAATGAGTTGATCCTTCAGTAATACCTCTCCAGTTACCTTTATGATATATATCAGCAGCATAACGAACAGATTTTTCCCAAGCTTCTGCGTTCTGAGGTTCGTCTGCTTTACCGTCACAATACCAACTAAATTGACATTTATTTAATAAAGGATCGCCTTTATCGTTTAAATATGATTGATGAACAACTTCACATGGAGTCGTGGGATATTTTTTATGGTCTACTCTATTTAAAACAACATCCGTAACAGCCATAGCATCTACTAGAGATACTGCCATAGTTTCATAATATATATTTGTCGCTAAACAAGTTAATTGCTCAATTCTTTCAGCTTTCACGCGAGTCTTTTCTGCCTCTGCTTCCGCCAATTCTTCAGCTAGTTCTGTTGCTCTTATCTCAATTGCTTCGGCACTTTCACTATTTCTTTTATGTCCTTCATAAGCAGCATATCCGATGCCAGCGCATATTATGGCATTTAATGCCATTATTCCAATATGTTTTAACTTCATAGTGTGTCCTCATTATGATTCTTTATTTAAAAATCATATCATAATATAAAATTTTGTCAAGCAGTTTTTGAAAATTTCATGTTATATTGTGTATGATGTTCCGGTGATAAATCTTTATATCCTAACGACCAATTTTCAGCAGCATCTTCCACATATCTAAGAGAATTATTAGGAAAAGTTTCTTCAAAGTATTTTATACCTTCTTCAGTAAAATATTTTATATAAGCATATTCTTCTTTATAACTGAAATGTACTTCACAAAATCCATTATTATTATCCGTATAATACGTTGAAAGTTTTTTACCCATTTCTATTCTCCTTGTATTAGGTCCTCAGCTAGAGGAAAGATTTTACTTATAGCTTCACCACATGCAATAGCCAATTCCATATGTTCTTTTTGAGTTCCATTTCCGCTTCTCAATTCTATATAATGAATCCATGATCTTAGAGTTCCGTTGACGTACAGGCGCGACATTGTAAGACCCTCAGGCAAAACTTTTCTCGCTTGTTCTTTAGCAATACCATTTTCTATTGCCCATTCGTATGCTGATTTAGTTGCTTCAATTACACCTTTTTGCTGAATTACCCATTCTTTTTGAAGTTCTAAATCATCAGTTTCAATTGAATTTTGTCTGTTCTTGGTGTCTTGTAATCGTGCATCACAAAGTTCAAACATATTGTCACCAAATTCATCAACGTTAGCGTATCTTTGAGAAAACTCTTGAAACGAAAATGATCTATGGCGCAAAAGTTGTCTAGCAATATCTCTTGTGGTTTCAATTTCCATTGTGGCAGAAACCATTTCAAGTGGAGACCAATGTTGATGTTTAATTAAATATCTAATAAGTTTTTCACTAGTAGCACTATTGATTTGATTTGAAGGATTTGATACCCTAGCGCAAAATGCAACAAATTCTTGTAGATCGCCCAAAGCTGGAGATTCGTGTGGCTGTGTGTATGCTCTTAAAACTGCTTTCATAATAATTCCTTTAGTGCATTGTAGCTTTTGTAAATGGTTCATCTAGCATTGCCTCATGCTGATGAAAAATAAAATTAAGTAAACTTTTGTATGCGTTATCGCTTAATTCAAATCTGTATAATTTTAGCGAGTATGCCATCATAAGTCCTGCTATTTGTAAATTTTGATATCCAGCATCTCTCCTATTGTCTACTATTTCATGAAAATAATTCCATAAGGCTTCTAAATCATCTTCTGTTATTTGTTCATCTTTATTCATAGTTTAAAGTCCTTAAATTTAGCAGCATCTTGTCCTTGAGGAGTTTTATCGAAAATTGGAGTATCATCCATTAAAGTCTGTTCTGAATCATCAACATCAAATAACTTCATTTTGGATCTATCTACTCCGATAACAAATCGTTTTTTATAACTAACATCATTATAACGATTTTTCAATTGTTTAACCGCAATTTGACCCATACTTTCAAGTTCTTCATTTGAGATGAGTGCAAACATGAGGTCGGCAGTAGCGGGTAGTCCAAAAGACTCGGACGTATCTTCAAGCCCAATATCTGAGTTGCCGTAACCAGAGCGAGTCGTTTGTGTTGCTGAAACAATCGGGAGGTTAAACTCAACCGCAAGACCGCGCATTTCTTCTGCAATCGCTTTAATGTAAGTGTAAGAATTGATTGATCCTCCCATACCTTTCATTCGACTTGACGCACATATATTTAGATAATCTATAAAGACAATATCAGGGATAAACGACTTTTTTAATTTTAATTCGCCAAGTAAATTTCGAAAGTGTGCTGTATTTGCTTGACCCGTAGGATACTCTTTTACAATTAGTTTACCGTTCGTTCTTTTAGATATATTCGCAACGCGCTCGGCAAAATTATCTTTACTCAATTCAGCAATATCAGAAATGGGTACGTTTAGTAAATTTGCATCAATACGTTCTGCAATTCTTTCTTCTGCCATCTCCATTGTAATATACAATACATTTTTACAGTCTGTTAGTGCTGCGGCAGCTTGGTGACACATAAACAATGATTTACCAACGCCAGTGCCAGCAAGAATAATATTCAAAGTTTTTCTTGGTAGACCACCTTTTGTAATAAGATTAAAATATTCAAGATCAAAGGGTAATCGTTCTTCTTCTTGGTGATAGAATTCATATCTTTCATTAAAGTTTAAGAGATAATCGTGACCAATATTAGTATCAAAAGAAACGCCTAAGGCTTTTGTCAAAATCTCAGGTAGTGCATTTTTAGTAAGGGTTTGATGCTTACCATCAATAATACTAATTGATTCCATAACAGCATTAAATAACGCACGATCTTGGCACCATTTTTCAGTCTGATCTAATAGCCACTCTTGATCTGATTTTTCATCATCAAATAGCTGAGGTATAATATCATGCGCTTGATTATACATTTCTTCATTTAGCAAACCAGATTCATCTAATTCTATTTTAAATGTTTCTGCAGTTGGCAGTTTATTATATTTGCCTACAAATTTGCCAGCTTGATTGAATAGCGTTTTATACACGCCTTCAAAATATTCTGGTTGAACGAAAGGTAATACTTTTCTCATGTATTCCTCATCATTCAGGATATTCTTTAAGATTACTTGTTCAATATTGCTCACTATATTTCCTTTATTGTATAACAAAAATTATACTATATTTCTGATAAAACTTCAATATAAAAATTTTCTAACTAAAATCAAACATCGTAAAATTCTTCCAGTGATGGACCATAGTTAATTGGTTTATATATCTTCTTCCAAGCAATACGATTTTTCTTTTTCCCATTTTCATCTTTAAAAATCTTTATTATGTGGGGATACTTTTTCTGAATATACTTTAGTGACTTATAGTGTTCATCACTCTGATAATAATTATCTGGTCTATCTTCTTTATTTTTAAACATTCCTGTCCAGACTTCCCTAGATTCAGCTAAGTTCTTATCTACCATACTCCTATTATCGTACATAAATTCATTTGATTTTCTGGTATTGATGCCGCGTGATAGTGCCTCAAAAAGAAATAGAAGGTCTTCGGCTATTCGTAGTGTGGTAATATCCATTTCATCAATTACTTTCGATAACATTTTTCCGTCATAAAACAAATAAGTATATACAGGCATTGTGTCTGTATATACTGTATCCGCAGGAGGTGTTCCCGCATCCGAAATACCTACAACTCCTATAGATTCTTCGTCCAGCCACTTACTTACGATTTCAAACATATCTGAAATTTCTTCACTAGTGGCAAAACGCTTAGACTTTTCCATATTAGATTTACCTGTCCAATACTTAGCGTTTCTTCTTTTGATAATAACATCATCATCCAGAACAGCATATTTTATTGCACCAGCGTGTTTATGAATCATCAATCTAGTCTCTGCTAATTGAGTCCAAGTCCCTACTAATTTTTCTGGTACTAGTAGATACTCGCATTCATAATTGTAGAGATGCCGTTCGCCTGGCTCTACAACCATAATGACTCTTTTCTTTAGTTCTTCGGGTAGATTGTTGAATGTAATTTGATTGTCAGTACGTCTAACTGTTGGAATATAAATTCGTTCAATCATTCTATCATTCCTCTTCAATCCAGCGTAGTAGACTATTAGCCTCACGGTCTAAAGCTGGATACCAAGCACTTTTAGTTTTCATAGTCATTGCCTGACCAACTAGTTCACAAAATTCTTTATAATCTTCAGCATTACGAAAATGCATCACTACACTTTTATATGTCTTATTTTCTTCTTGGACATAAGTGGGCATTCCAACCCAATGTTTTTCCCAATTATCTCTATTATCTTCTACATCAACAAAATCTGCTAGTGAAGGTGCTTCATGAATAGTTTCGCCTATATGATCCATAAAGTTATCGTATTCACCGCTTTCTTTAACTTCTTTATCCGACATTAAATAAACTCCTGTAATGTATTGGTAATTTCTAATGAACTATCATTATATCCTACATCACGAATTCTGTCAACCTTTTTCTTATTTTCAGTCTTAATTTTTTCGCTATGCCATTCTTCCGCTTCTTTTAATAATGCTTTCTTATTCAAAGGAATATTTGGATCATAAAGTGGACTAGATTCTGCAAAAGCAACCAACTCACGATATTTAGTTAAAATAACTTTTTTATTTTCCCGATGAACAACGTTCATATTTTCTACATCACGAATATTGCCTTGTAGGGAACTATGACATGTATAGCACAAATAAACTTTTCTATTGTCCACAATTCTTTGACGCCAACGAATTTTTCCAGATGCAGTTTTTCCTGCATTATGCGCTAGATTGTCGCAGTAAGAACAACAAGGACGTTCTATTTCTTTACCTTGATTTTCCATAGCATCTTCAATAAAATTACTCATTTTCTCGCTCCATAATTTCTCAGTTTGTATTTCTCATCACTTACAAGTTTTAGTCCGTATTCATTATTACCCGTTTCTGGAACATAATCACCACGAAATTTTAGACGATTTTTCTTGAATGAAGAATAATCCACCCAATGATGCCAACGACCATATCTCCAAGAAATTCTTGCTACGTCAGGGTGCATGTCTACCAGCATCTGGGATTTATTAGCAGTACCAAGACTATTATATCCAGTATCATTTAAATCTTTACCAGTTACAATACTTTTCTGATCTGTATTTTCAGCATGATAAAATTCTGCAGTATTGCCACCGCTTAATGTTTGTGTTGCAAGTTTACCCTGCATAAAAGCATTGAATTGAATAGTACAGTCTCCGTCTTTTAACACACGCAAGCAAATATCAGTATCTTCATTATATCTACCACGCCATCTATGCTTACAATCATTTGCAATTAATAAGCATGAATAAATTCTAGTATTTTTTACAAATGCTGGATATTTCTGATTTGGTGCAATGAAGAAACGATATTGAAAACCGGAAATAGGGACGTTTGTATAACGATCCGTAAAATCTTCAGCGGCTTTAAATATTGCACCAGTCTCAACTCTAATACGTTTATTTTCATGTAGTCTGTAAAAATCGGATATATTATCATCAAGAACCCAATGACGTTCAAAACCCAAAGTCATTGAATGATCCCAGCACCAGTTTCTAGCGCGACCAGGTCCGTCACCGTGATTTGAGAACGGTGCTATTAAAAGTGTCACATAGTCTCTAATTGCAAAGTGATCTAAAGCTTTTTCGTAATCAACTTCATCTTGTGGCTCAATTGCAATATAATGTGGAATTTTCATACGTGAAAGTGATCTAGATGTTACCATCGAATCAGATCGACCTTTAGATATGATATAAACTGGATACTGAGGATTAGTCATTAAATAACCTTTCTTTAATATTTGAAATATTATATAACACTATTCGCCTGAAGTCAATACGCTTCCTTGATCCCTTGCTATAGATTTTTCAATAATGTGTAAGATAACACTTCCAACAGCATCTTGCAAATCTTCATCGTCTGAAGTTAATGTATCATCTGGAGAATAAATTAAACTAAAATCGAATGACAAAGAGTGGTCGTCTGTATCGTCCATAGGTTCTTCATTAACTGTAAGGGTTCCAATAGAGACTACAGTTTCAATGTAGTCTCCTGTCAGAAAACGAACATTCCATGCTTGCTCATTATTAGCAGCTGGAACTAATTCATAATCCGTATTTTCAATCATTAAATTTCTCCTTCTAAAATTTCATCTAAATCAATTTCTGTATGATATCCAATAGTATATTGCTTTTTTATAAACTCAGCAAAATCTGTATTTTCGAATACTGGCTTCCAAAAACTTTCCTCGAGTGTGGCACTTTCTCGGACTTTATTTTCGGACATTTCACCAGTTGACATATCTACAATACTATACCAGCCATTACTTGGTTTAGCGACATAACCTCCTGCTAGTCCAACTTCTAACAGACCAGAGTATTCTTGTACCCCACCTTCCCAACTTACAGAAATAGGAATTTTAGATTTTTCTTTGACAAATCTAGATTTTTCGACATTGATAACAAAATCATATCCAGTAATTTCAGTACCTTTTTTATTCTGTCTACGGCCAAGAATCCAAATATTGTTTGCGCTATAGTATATACCAGTTCCTCCAGATACAACGTCTTTAGGAAACAGACCAATTTCTTTATATGTGTGATTAACCGCAATCATAGGAATATTCTTCATTGCAAGATATGGAGTACACATTCTGAATAAGCCTTTAAGTGCTTTCGCTCTTGACATATCAGCTACCGATTTTTCATTAATTGCATCTTCCATTTCTTTCTTAGATGCAAGATTACCGATTGAATCAATGACAACAATACAACGGTCACTACGATCAAGTCCTTCTAATTGTGCGATAAGATCAAATTTTAATTCTTCCACATTTGTAATTGGTGTATGCAAGACACGCGCTGTATCAATATCAAACTGTTCGAAATATGATGCTGGTGAACCAAATTCTGAATCATAGAAAAGCATTACAGCGTCAGGATATTTCTTTAGATATGCAGACGCAATCAATAGTGTAAATGACGTTTTAAAATGCTTAGATGGCCCAGCCAATACGGTCAAGCCAGGAGTAAGACCACCATCTATTGATCCAGATAATGCTACATTCATCATCGGCACAGGTGTCGCTACCTGTTCTTTATTATTGAAAAATTTAGACTCAGAAAGAACTTCTGTAGATTTTAACTTTGAGTTCTTTTTGAGTTTGTCCATAATTGACATATAGTTCTCCTATGTTTATATTCTTCTATTATATCATATTCTATAATGATTGTCTAGTCAAAAAAATCGCTTAGTGGATTTGTTTCATCAATTCGTTCTTGACAGATTTTGAAATATTCTTCTGATTTCTCAATACCAATAAAGTCAAAACCCAAATCTTTTGCTGCCATACCAGTAGAGCCGGAACCCATGAATGGATCAAGTACAGTGCCGCCTTTAGGCGTGACAAGTCTCACTAAGTATTTCATTAATTCTTGTGGTTTAACTGTTGGATGTTTGTTGTTCTCGCCACGTTCTTTTTTTGATACTTTTGGGCAATAGAAGAAACGCGCCCAATCTTGATGTAGTCCATCGTGCATTATATTTGCTGGGAATCTACCCTCAACGCCTTCAACAGATTCAATCCGACTAGCATCAATATTGATAGCACCAGTTCTGTGTTTCAACACATTCTTGGCAACGGTACTTTCGGATATTGGTTTACGACCTACCGCAATCGGTTCGTGTGCTGGTTTTAGGGCAGTTCCCCATCCGTCCCATTGCTTGGCGGCTTCAGTTGCTGGTGCGGTGATGGTTGCTCCGTTGTCTTTATGCCCAGCATTCCCTTTTCTGTCACACGCGCTAGTAACCTTTGCATAACCGTCTTTGTTTGGTCGCAACTTTGACTCATCGATCCCCACCACCTCACGCTCTGCCCCTGCCGCCTTGTCAATCGCCTTGCTGATATTCACACTCTTTGGAAATCCAGAACCATACAACCACATCATTTGATCACGAATTTCAAACCCAGCATCCTCAATCGCAACTGCCATTCTATGATAATTGCGTGAAGCAGAAAATGCAAGTAAGTGTCCGCCCGGTTTCAATAATTCCCAAGCAAGTCTCCAAGTCTCAGCACGAAATGCAATATCGCCACCGTCCCACTCTTGACCCATGAAACCACCAGCACTCATTCTTGCATAACCGTCACTACGACCTCTCGCTCTTTCTGAAGTCTTAGTATCATCGCTCAGAGATGTTTTTCCAAATCTGTCTACGATAGATTGTAGATGATATGGTGGGTCTGTAACTACCGCATCAACTTGAACGCCTTGGTCAATTAATTTCTGCATTTCTTCAATACAGTCACCGTTAATAATCATATATCTTTCACTCGCTTTCTTAAATCACTAGATGAAAATCTGTGGTCTCTTTTGTTATAGTATATCTCTATGCCACGCTTTGAACAAATAGCGCGACCAGTAAACTTACCATTTTTATATTCTTCACCAATAATCCTTATATCGATAGGAAACATATTTAAAATATCTTCTAAATCTTGTTCACTTTGATACGGAATAATCTCATCGACATATTTTACACCAGATAGTTGTGTGTGACGCTCAACTAAAGTTTGTACTGGTTTATTCTTTTCAGGTCTGTCCATAGAAGGATCTACTTGTAACGCGCAGATTAAATAATCACATTTTGTTCTAGCTTCCCGAAGCATTGCAATATGACCTGCATGTAACAGATCAAAAGTTGAAGCGGTAATTCCTATTTTTGTTTTAATATTTCCCAAGTCTCTTTCCAATCTTTTACTTGATATGATAAATTTTTACCAACACGATCATGTACGGCGAGAGCAATCTCATGATCGTTACCACCTAAATCACATTTATCACCGTAGAAGTGTATTATATCAGATTTCGAAAAGTCTGTCAATATTTGAGATTTATTATTTCCTTTTACTGTAATATCTATGCCTGTTTCACCAGCAACTTTGAATTCAAAGTCAGGAAATAGATTGTGTAATCGCTTTGATATATTAATTCTCTCATTAGTTTGTTTATCCCAAGATATATATTGTTCTCTTTGATTTTTACTTGCATTTCTGCCTACAATGGAAAGATTTACTAAG
>Ga0187219_1001247_pt1 | contig 12287 bp, 12 predicted proteins | sample 13SPOviralmetaG_FD_130162 | JGI IMG/M metagenome (GOLD analysis project Ga0187219, IMG submission 130162) | Marine viral communities from the oligotrophic San Pedro Time Series (SPOT) site, San Pedro Channel, CA, USA - 13 SPOT_SRF_2010-07-21... | ecosystem: Environmental > Aquatic > Marine >... | reverse complement strand
TAGGAATGTTCCTAATTTATTATCTAAATATCCTTCCTTTAAGTCTTTAGATGAATTTTGATCAAATGCTTTAGTTAGACTGTATCCTTTAGATTTTAATTTTGATATTAATTTACCTAATTGTTCCCCTGTATTATCATGCCATTCTATTAAGAATTTGTCTGTAATATTAAATACTTCATCTTCTAGGTTTTCAATAATATCGTATTCGGCTCCTTCAATATCTATTTTAATTAGATCTATTTTATCTAATTTTTCTTGTTTTATAAAGTTTTTAAGAGTTATAGTAGGAACTGTAATTTCTTGTATTTCTAAATTTTCTTGTTCTATATGAGATTTATTAATGCTCCCTATAGTAGTGTTGTTAGGAGTTATGTAAAATTTTAAATCTTCTTCATTAATATGAACTGCTTTTTCAATTACTGTTAAATTAGACTCTTGAGTAGCTAGATAATTTAAATTAATTAAAGCATCTTGGTTAGGTTCAAAAGCATATACCTTATTTGCTCCTTTTTCTAAAAATAATTTAGAAAAGGTTCCGGCATTAGCCCCTATATCTAGGACTGTGTTTAACTTGGATTCAAAAAGAAAATCGTATTTATTTTCAATAAAAATTTCATCATAATTATGGAATAAACAGTCAAAAGGGTTAGATAATTCTAGTTTAACTTCTGGTTCTAATCCTTCATCCTTTATGTGGAAGTCTTTAGCAAATAAAAATTTATCACTAGGAGAATAAAATTCGAATGTAATGTCTTTTACCCAAGATTTACCTAAATCCCAGTCTTGGTTAGGCACAACAAACCACTTTACGTAATTACTAAAAGTTGCCTCAAACCAATACATAGGAGCATTAGAATACTTTTCTTTTAATACTACTTTACACTCAAACTTTTCTTCTTTTTTGAAAAAAATGTCAAATTTATTTTTTCCATCAAAGGCAATATCAAAATCATTTTGGCCAAATGAAGGTTCTAATATTTCTACAAATCCCCCTACTATTTGTTTTATAGTGTTTGTATTATGGAGAAGATCTGGAGTTAAATAATTGACGGGATATGTGTCGAAATAATTTTGGTAAACTTCTAGGTTGTAAATTAAAATAGGTAGTTTCCAAGATAATGCTTCTCTAATTACAAGGGGCATTGTTTCTTTATCATGGGAATTACCCTTAGAAGTAAATAAAAATAAATCTGCAGCCTCGTAAAAATTATCTACATCATTACGTTCCCCCCACCAAGTTAAATTACTTGGTTTATTTTTCATTAGAGGTTCCCAATAAGTTTGAAAATTACTTGCTTGATTACCTATACAATGGAATTCACATTCTGGGAGGGTTCGGGCATACTCAAAAAATTCGGCTTGGTTTTTCCTAGGGGTAAATAACCCAACATGTATAATATGTTTTTTATTAGGATCTAAGCCTAAGCGTTTACATGCTTCTTTTTTATTTTTATTGTCTTTGTATTCAATAGGATATTCTACTAGTACAGAAGGAACATCTATTTCCTTATATTGATCTATTTGCCAATTAGAAACAAACATAAATTTATCAGGAAAAAATTGCTTTTTCTTAGGGTTTTGAGAACTATCGTGAGACGTTTCAAATATAGTATACTTTCTATTTTTATCATACAAAATTTCAGCAATTCCCCTATCCATAAATAATTCAGGAATTTCTTCTAAATGAACAATGTTAGGTTGGATTTGATCAAGAAAGTCTAGTAATTGTGTTTTATCTTCTCCTAATGTAATTCTTTTTTTTGAAGAAATAAGATCAAAAATTCTATTTTTTTGAATTACAAAAGCAGTACCTCCTAAGTTGGTGTATTCTACTAAAAATATTTCGTACTTATCTTTAAGTAATTCTATTTTTTTTAAAAGATATTGGGGAGCTCCTCCTGTTGATAAATGAGGAGTAATATATAACAACTTTTGCATAACATTTAATATAATAATTTTAATTTAAAAATCCAAGTTTAGTTAGCATCAATTCCATTAATTTGGTCTATGCTAGCTAAACCTATATCATTAAATCTTGATATATTTGCTCTAGCAATTGTATTTACTGAAGTTATACCAGCAGAAGCTATTGCATACTCTAATTGTATTGTAGTACCAAATGCTATACCTGCTTGAACTGTAGATGTTTGAGCACTGGCACCACCATCATGGGTGCCGTTTAAAATACCAAAAACTATATCATCTCCTGATGATAATGCAGTTAAAGCTGTTGAATTTAGGGTAATTGAATTTAAACTAGTACTCCATGAGGTTTGACCTGAAAATAAAACAGGTGAACCCCCTATGTCTACTTCATTAAACATTGAAGTTGATAAAGCAGTATTTCCATCCCCTCCAAAAGCATTATTGCCATCGAGTACTACAACGTTTGAACTATTTTGGTTAACACCTGTAATTTTTAGGGTTGCACTTGTTACCGTTCCATGAATACCAGTAATATCAAAATATAAATAAGTACGTTGGAATAAGTAAGTACCACCTCCTCTTCCTGAAGAGAAAAAGGCCATAATAGCGTTTGAAACATTACCTGCAGCACCATCAACTGCTATTGTACCGTTACTTGTTCTAGCAGTTGTAAAATTAGTACTTCCAGTACCCCTAATATATCCTGTTCTATTTACGTTTAGAGTTGGCATTGAGGTAAGTAGTAAGTTGTGTTGTTAAAGTAACTATTAGAAGGGGGATTTACAGAATATTGAGTGTAGGTAACATTAGGTATATTATAATAATTATTTTCTTCAGATAAAATATTCCACCATGTAGCTATGCCTCCTTGTTTTACTAAAGTTGATAGCGAAGAGCTAAATTGATTCATATCATCATCTCCCCAAGTATCGTAAAATAACCCATCATAAGTAGATAAATTATCTTTAACATCAAACCAACTACCTGTTACAATAGTTACATTTGGTTTGTCAGAAGCCCAAGTTTGTGCCTTAGAAATTATATCTGGGTGGTTTTCTATGATAGTATGTGAGTTAATAGAATGTAATTGAATATAACCTGCTGATATGCCCATACCAAATCCTATTTCTAGAATATCTCCTCCATTTTGGCAAACATATGCCGCAGAGGCAGACATAAGTGGGTCTTCCCAATCCATCATTACTTCAAAATCTCCTCCATAAATTTCATCGTAATAATAAATCTTATCAGATTCAAATATAAGTGTTTTATCTAAATAACTCATTATGCGTGTACAATAAAATCATTACTTGGGTTAAACCAAATTTTATCTGTTCCTAGTTGGTAACCTAATATTCTAACTACATCACCTGTAGTTGTAGGTGCACTTGATATAAATCTACCAGCATTAGTATCATTTAGATAGACAGGTTGACCTACTGTAGCTCCAGGATCCGAATAAGGATTTACAATTCCTCTTAAAAGCATACCATCAGTTGCAGGATCAGTGCCTAAAGCCACTACTAAAAGACCTATAGAAGTAGAGGTAGCATCTGCCTGTGCAAAAGACCAACCTCCACTAGAGTTTAAATAATATATCCCTCCTGCAATTGTGGTGATAGTACCGAATTTAACTATATCTCCAACAGCTCCATTAGAACCTAAGTCTGATTGGTTAAGATCAAATACTCTATTTTTAACTTCAATAATTCCATCACCCATATCTAAGGTGGTTCCATTAAATGTAAGGTTTGCTTCTCCATTTAAAGTACCGTTACCTACTGCCGTGGTTACTCTATTATTGACATCATTTGCAATTGTAGGACTAGTACCTGAAGAACCAGATGATCCATCATTACCTGAAGTACCTGAAGAACCAGATGATCCATCATTACCTGAAGTACCTGAAGAGCCTGAAGAACCAGATGATCCATCATTACCTGAAGTACCTGATGTACCAGAAGATCCTGAAGAACCGTCATTGCCAGAAGTGCCTGAAGAACCTGAGGAGCCATCATTGCCTGAGGTACCAGAGGATCCTGAAGAGCCATCATTACCCGAAGTGCCTGAGGAACCTGAGGAGCCATCATTACCTGAGGTACCAGAGGATCCTGAAGAGCCATCATTGCCTGAAGTACCTGATGAACCACTTGAACCATCATTACCTGAAGTGCCTGAGCTTCCAGATGATCCAGAAGAACCTGATGAACCTGATGAACCATCATTGCCTGAGGTGCCGCTTGATCCTGAGGAGCCACTAGAACCTGATGAACCTGATGAACCATCGTTTCCAGATGTGCCCGAACTTCCAGAGGACCCAGAAGATCCATCATTTCCTGATGTGCCTGATGAACCAGAGGAACCATCGTTTCCGGATGTACCTGAAGAACCTGATGAGCCATCGTTTCCGGATGTACCTGAAGAACCTGATGAACCACTTGAACCGTCATTTCCAGAAGTGCCACTAGAACCTGAGGAACCATCATTACCTGATGTACCTGAACTTCCAGAGGAGCCATCATTGCCTGAGGTGCCCGATGAACCTGAAGAGCCATCGTTGCCTGAAGTCCCGCTTGAACCTGAAGAGCCATCGTTACCTGAGGTACCTGAACTTCCAGAGGAACCATCTGCACCTGAAGTACCACTTGAACCTGAGGAACCGTCTGCACCTGAAGTACCTGAGGAGCCTGATGAGCCGTTAGCTGCGGTTTTTGATTTTACAGTACCGTCAGTTTCGATTACGAGTACTTCATTAGTACTACCGTCATCTGGTAGGTTCTCTATTTTAAGAGATGTAGTACTGCCTGATATTATTAGGCCTTTTCTTGCTATAAATTCGTTTGCCATATTATTCCTTTTTCACTGTCCAAAGGTTCAGTTATAAATATTATAATTTTTTAGTAAATGCCTTAAAGGTATATCCATTTCCATTTGTTATTCTCACTCGTACATTACTTCCATCAATATCTGCTGTAATAGAAGGTATATTACTTTCAGATCCTATTGTTGGAGTTGATGTATCTGTAAATTCTATAACGCTATTATCTTGTATTACCATAAATTGCCCAGTACGAGCACCAACTCCGGCATCATATAAAATATAATCGTATATAGCCCCTTTATAAGCAGCAGTAGAAAACGTGTCTACATTAGTAATTCCATCTGTTGCTAAAGTAGTTTCAACATTAAAAATAGTATCAGTTGTAATATTAGAACCTGTTATGGATCCTGTTAAATATAAAGAAGCTACACCTTGTGTACCATTTACATTTTTTACTACAAATGTTGGAATATTATCAGAATCTAATAAACTATATGAGGATTCTAATCCCGAAGTAAAATCTACTAATTGGACTGAACCTGAAAGAATCATTGCTGTTCCTAAATTATTAGGAAGTTTACCTCCTGTAGTACCATCCCCATATCCTAAACTCCAAAAGTTTGTAGGTTCTTCTATACCGGCTTTACCTACCGACATTACTATTCTGCCTTGGGATCCAAATGCACTAACGTCTTTTACAACTGCCTTAATGTGGGCTATGGATCCTGATGTAAATTTGCTTTCATAAGATCCACTATTAATTACAAAATTAATTTTTCCTGCTTCATCCCCAATAGAGGCACCTGTTGTAATTCTAGAACCTTCTAAAACTAAATCAGTACCTTCTGCACTATCTTTTTTTGATTTAATTTCAAAAGCTTTTTCAACTACTTCATTGTCTTCAAATCCTATACCTACTCGAGGTTCATTATTACTTCCTGAATAAGAAAATCTCATAATAGAACTACCTCGAGATTGTAAAGAACTACTAGTAGAAAGAATTATATCTAATTGTCCACTAGCTCCTGAAGGGGATGAGTCAAGAACCGTAGTTTGGAATGTAGCTATGGCTCCCGATGAAACAGAAGCAAAAGAGGAGCTCTGATAGTAAAAGGTAAGAGCATTTGAAACAGCATCGGAGCCGCTTCTACCAGATACAATATTAATAGAATTATAATTAACAGGCATAAAATTAAATTACATTAATAAATATGTGCCTTTTATATAGGGGTCAATATTAGACCCATCAAAATTATTTCCAAATGATAAATTAAAATTTACTATGGGGTTAGCAAAATCTGTTTGACCATTAGTATTATTAGCAGTTACACTAGGTACTAAACTTAAAAGAGAAGGTGTATCTGTATTATCAGCAAAAGATTGATACTCTACAAAGTCAGATTCAAAATTCAAACCTCCTCCACTTTCAGCAATAGTCATTTGATCTACTGATATATCGCTTCTAAAGGTAGTTGCACCTTGAGCAACAAAATATATATAATGGTTACTATTTATTGTTCTATAGTCATTAAGGCTAATTTCTACTAATTGATAAGGGGAAAAATAAATAGTTTGATTATATACTAAATCAGGGGATTGGTTAGAATTTCCTATATCAAATAATTTAGTAGAGGAAGATGTTGTAGCGGTAGTATTATCAGATATAAAAATTGATAAAGATGATTGGGTAGAATTTGATGAAAAACCATGCACATAAAATTTAAGAGTGGCATCATTAGATGTATTGGACATTAGTGTTGAAAGATTAAAACCTGGGCTTCGCATGATCCAAACTCTACTACTTGCACCTGGTAAACCTGAAATACTTGAGGCTTCAGTAAATGCATATTTTAAACCACTGTTTGGGATTAAAGAATTAGATAAATCAACTCCACCTCTAGCACCTGTAGCAGATGATAGTGAATATTCAGGATAACCACAATTCCAATCAACAACCGTTCTTTCATTGTCATCCCAATAGGTACCATTAACACAATCGGATCCATTTTTCCAGTCTACCATAGTATCTGAAGGAGACCATCCATCCCCTGCAGTAGAAGAAACTAAGTTGTTCATCCAACTAAAAGTAAAAGAATTAAGATTAGGGTTATAACCAAATATATCGGCATTAATATTATTTGAATAAGCATAATCCGTTACAAATTTTTGAGTAAATCGAATTACATCAGTAGTATTAAGATTAAGTCGGGGTTGGATAAAACCATTTACTATAATACTATTAAAAGCTCCAAACCTACCATCATAAGTATTAGTAGAAATGTCTACAAATTCATTTAAATCTATAGATAAATAATTACAAAAATTACTATTATTAGCTTGATTACTTATACTATGATTGTATGTAAAAGCACCTTGATATATCCCGGGAGTTTGTTTCCCTTCAAGATTAACTTGACCATCAACAGGGTAATGGGACATAGTAGGAAAAAGATATAAACCTGTAATAGACTGCATTAGAAACCACTATATAAAATTAAACCACTAACTCTAAAAGTAAAAAAGCCCGAAAAGGATGGGAAGTTGTAAAAAGCACGGATTGGTACAACGGATGAAGTATTCATATGTTGGATCTCACCCGCAATATATTGAACTCCATCATCATTAGCTAATCTTATAAATTCACTTGATGCGTAATTAGTAGCACCACCGTCAACATATGCATCGTATGTAAAAAGATCAAATAGTTGGAATACGTGAGTATTATCAACATCTTTTCTATATATAATTCTATTAGCACTTGCCATTATAGGGTTTTCTATAGTAGAATTATTTGAAGAACCTTGAAGAATCTCTACAACAGTGTATAGAGTTATTTCATTATATGTTGATAAATCTGTAGATTGATTATTAAATTTGTTAAAATCTATAGTAACTACATCAACAAAATCAAACGTAGTTGATCCTTTTATTCCATTATTATTAAAAGCTTCAGCATAAGGGTGATGTATTGATGTTCCATGATAAGCCCCACCAAATTCATCAGGTTGAAGGCCTGATAGCTTTTCGTTATTAATGCTAATGGTAGAGTCTACATCCGTTTGAATGGGAAGGAGGATTAGCTCATTCGTTAACATTGTATTATTAGCTCCTATTATACTCATTTTATATCAAAGTAATTCTTCCTTTTACTGTAGATGTCGCGAGGATACTTGGGGCAATTACATCAAAATCTCCATTACTATTAGTTGAGGGAGTTAATACATTAATACTATTACTTTCAGCGGATTGGACAAAATCGAAACCAAAATTAGATGATGGGGTATTAATTGAATTATTTGACCCACCCAAGTTCTCAAGGATATCAAGAAGTATAGCAGTTGTGCCATCGGGACTTTGTCCCATAAAACCTGCTTCGTCAAAACAATAAAAAAATTCAAACAGTGAAGCTGTGTGTCGTCCTGTAAGAACCCCAGAGATAAGGTATTCATTGTAATTTCTTACAGTATATATACCATGCATGAAATGATGCTTACCTTTTTCCAAAGTAAAAAGTATTCTACTGCTACTAGTTGAAAAAGTATTTAATCTGCTAGGTGGAATAGGTACACTTACAAAAGAAAAAATGGAAGGGGGATCATACCCCCAAGCATTCAGTGAGGATAATGCAGAACTAATGGACACATTAGAAAGTCCTGTAAGTTTACTAGGTGTAGGAGTGGGCATCTTATATTAAAGTATATTTAAAAGTATGTTGCACATAATCTACATTAAAATGATATAAGCTTAGCTTAAAATTACCATCACTATCAAAACTTCCTGTAGTACGTTGAGGGTCTATTATTAATTCATTATTAGGGGTTCTAAGATTTTCAACAGCACTACATCTTAAATCTGAAGCATTTTTAGTACTGTTATTTCTATACCAACCAAAATGATAAGTACATTCTTGCATTCGTGTACCACTTAAAGTAAAAGCCACATGTTCTATTTTTAAATAGTTATAGCTCCCACTTACACAATTATTAACATCTTGCTTGAAACTACTTGAACCTATATACCCATTATTACCAAATGGGTTTTGTTTTATTGTAATAAAACTTGATTTAGTTCCAACATTTAGATTTCCAGAGCGGGTCATGATAAGATGTTCAACCGTATTACCTACAGGAGAATACCCTGGGTATGTATAGTTAGAAGAAATTGGTGATTCTTCAATTTCAGATTGGTGGCGGTGGGGTACAGTTGTAACAAACATTTGTAAAGGATCACTATCTGAGCCACTTTGAGCTATAATTTCTGTTTCTCTGATGGTGTCATCGGTGCTTGCTATCCCTTTATATACAAATGCATCACTACCACTTAAAGTAGTTTCGGTTCCATTTTGTACTTGGGAAAAAACAAAAAACTGTTCAGTACCAAGAGGTGTAATACCTAAAGGGGGTCCTACTACAACTCCTCCCCCTACATTACTTCCAGTTAAAGAAAAATTACCATCTGTCGAATTCCAAATTACAAATTCATTTGAAGATGGTGGTGAAGTAGCATCTAAGGCAACTTTAACTCTATATTTTACATCAGTTGACGCCATTGATTATAAATATTTATTATCCTTGGGATACACAAAGTATATCAAAATTAAATCTTCCCAAAACTTCTGAACTACTAGTTACAAAAAACTGCCCTTCTACTTCAGGATCTGAAGTGGGAAAGTTTGTAGAAAAATAATCTGAAGAGGATACAGCCCCCTCAATGTGTAATTCTTTATTATTTGAGGTAGATGAAAGTATATTTATTCCTACTGTATCACTTGTACCATCTCCATTAAATAAGGATTGATTACCATTTCCTTTAATTACCCATTTGGATTGGTTAAGGGATCCATTAAATTTAACTTGTTTTAGGTTGAAAATTTTTCCAGCCCCTAAAATAGATGCTTCATTTGGTTGAGCAAATTGGGGGGGTCTTGCTTTAAATATGAAAGAATTATCAATAGAAGTTTTTTTATTGAGAATCCAAGTAGCTTGGTATATATGACTTATACTACCAACAGCATTACCAAATGTTCCATCAAAAGTGCCTAATTCAATTCCAAAACTAGAACTTACATTAATAGCTTCTATACTGCCCGTTACTCCTAATATAGTATCACCAATAGATGACTTTATTTGAGTAGGATTAGATACTGAAGAAGTTGCTGGGAATATATCAGTGATTTCTTGGTTATAGAGTTCTACAAAGTTATCTTCAGATGCTATTAGACCTCCCCTAATGCTGTCACTATCTCCAGCATTAATAGCACTTCCTGTATTTATAGGAGTTCTAGACATGCTTAATTTTTTACCATTACTATATTATGAAAGACTGCTGCTGCTGGGTTAAAGTGTTCACTACTTGTAAAATATAATTGGCCTACTTCTAATCCATTATCACCATTTTGTAATTGTTGGCAATGGTATTCACTAGCACTAATAGCACCATTTACATGAAGATCCTTTTTAGGTGAAAATGTTTTAATTCCTACTCTATTAAGACCAGCATTTACATATAAAAGATTATCAGATGCATCACCATTTGCTATAAAATCTATATCAATCTCTCCATCATTAATTATTACAGCCTTATTACTACCATCTAATTTTATATAAGAATTACCTTCTGTAAAGAATTCTTGGGTTGCGTCACCAAAAGTAATTTTAGTATCGGGGTTATCTTTAAAAGTAATACTATTATTTATTTGAAGGAAAGAAGATGTTATATTTCTAGAAGATTCTATACTACCTGTTACTCCTAGTATAGCTAATTCTCCATTACTGCCTGTTATTTGAGCAGGGGAAGTTGCCGAAGATGTAAAAGGGAAGGAAGCGGCATTGTTAATTTGATTATATAAATCAATAAAGTTATCTTCAGCTTTAACAAAAGCTGTTCTTAAGGGATCTCCAGTGCCATTATTAGCAGCTGATCCTGTAACTATATTTTGTTGTGCCATTTATGAAGGGTTATTAGTATCTATAAGTAAAAAAATATTATCAGAAGATATGTTAGTATTATCTACTGTTATTGTTGTAGGATTGGCTGAAGTTATATTACGCCCACATATTTCAAAAATGCTTTGGGAATTTTCAGCTTCTAGTGAAGCACTTGCTTTTGCACTTAAAAAAACATACCTAAATCTAGCTACTTGAGGTTGACTCGCATATTGATGAACATGAGCTTCTAGGGAAGCGCTTGCCTTAACATTAAAAGAGGATGAATAAGTTGCAGATAAGGCTTGAACAATTTCTTCAGCATTAACATTTGCATTTATTGTGTATGATAATCTACATCCCATTTACCCATTATCTAACATCACTTCCTAAATCTTCTTTAATCGTAATTTCTCCACTAGCTATTACATTACTATCATTCCCATTTGCTAGGCTTCCAATAATTAATTCATGGTAAAAACTGCCAGTATATAATTTATCTGTACTCCCTGCATCTGCAAAATCATCTTGGGTAAAGGGAATTGTAATAGTTTGGTTTGTAATATCAATTACCTCATTACCTGACCCAGCCCCAGTGAATTTGCCAGGATTATTACCACTGGTGGAAGTGTTTTTATAAACTAAAATTGATGATGAAGGTGAAGTTGCACATGACCAATAAGCATAATACCCATTTAGATCTTCAGTTACATCTGTTACTGAGAATACTAATGAAAAGCTATCGTCATAATGTTTAAAAAAATCTTGTGATTCTGTTGCCATAATTATAAATCTGTATATTTAACGTCTCCTAATAAATATTTGTAAGCTATAGTCCCTGATGAAATTTGGGCTCCTGAAGTATCTAACCAATTGTTATTTAACCTAAATGAAAAGTCAAATTGATCAGATAAATCTACAAAATATATAGGGAATTCTTTTATCCCAACTTCGTATTTAGTATAAGTTCCACCATTGTTAGCTAATTTAGTACCAGTAAATGATATTACATCTAATTCATACACATAATCATGAGCAGTACCTGATACAACAATAGCTGTTACTCTAGTTTTAATTACAGCACTAACAAACCATGTTTTACTATCATGAGATACACCACCTGCCGCACTATTCTTAATAAACCATGTAGTATCAAAATAATAATTACCTGTAGCAGTTGAAGATATTATGCTACCTATAGTTGCTGTTGTGTTTATAGTCAAAGTCCCATTAGATGACCAATTGTCATTTACTGAAGTACCCGAAGTACCTGCAGTGCCTGAAGTACCTGATGAGCCTGAGGAACCACTTGAACCATCTGCACCTGAAGTGCCTGATGAGCCTGAAGAACCGTCTGCACCTGAAGTACCTGAGGAACCGCTTGAACCATCTACACCTGAAGTACCTGATGAACCTGAAGTACCTGAAGAACCTGAGGAACCGTCTGCACCTGAAGTACCTGAGGAGCCTGAGGAACCATCTGCGCCTGAAGTACCTGATGAACCTGAAGTACCTGAAGAACCTGAGGAACCGTCTGCACCTGAAGTACCTGAGGAACCGCTTGAACCATCTACACCTGAAGTACCTGAAGAACCTGAAGTACCGCTTGAACC
>Ga0187219_1001245_pt1 | contig 12305 bp, 15 predicted proteins | sample 13SPOviralmetaG_FD_130162 | JGI IMG/M metagenome (GOLD analysis project Ga0187219, IMG submission 130162) | Marine viral communities from the oligotrophic San Pedro Time Series (SPOT) site, San Pedro Channel, CA, USA - 13 SPOT_SRF_2010-07-21... | ecosystem: Environmental > Aquatic > Marine >... | reverse complement strand
GAGGTCAGCAAGTTTGCCCAAAGTTTCACGATCCTTTGGTTTGATAGCAGCGTTCTTTTCTTTGTCTTTGATTCTATCCATTGACTTACCATACTCTGCTGTCGATTCAACTGGATGACCCATTTTACGCAATTCGTCTTTGCTATATGTCGGCACAGGTTTGCTGAAGAAATCTTTCGCTTTCTGAATCTTGCGCTTACGCTCATCTGACCCCAGACCGTGCTTTGCTGCGCGGCGATCCAACTTATCTTGTGCTGACATTTTAACTTCCTCTCGATGCGCCGCGAAACACCTTAGATTGCGCGCGGTTATTGTTATTCATTTTCAGGTTTTGCGATCCTGAGTTCTTCAGATCATATTTATTATTTTGTAAACTGTTCTCCGCTACTCTTTCTTTCTTCGCTTGTGTCATTTTTTTGTTGCGCGGTTTCTTAGTTTTACTCATGATTGATTTTCCTCTGGCAGAGGCGGTCTCTTATTCAAAGATTGACCCTTTGCGAGTCGCCTTTTCTGCTGAAACTTCTGTGCTCGACCCACTGCGACATCGCCGCCAACACCTTTCTTCGCTGCCTTGGATGATGCCTTTTTCAAATCGCTCATAGAATTCTTTTTTCTGTAAGAAGGTTCGTGAGCGTCGCGATCCTTATTAACATAATCTGTCGCCACGCTTTCAGTTCTAAGTTCAAAAAATGTTTTCATGCTAGATCCTTATCGTGATTTAGTCCACCTTTCTTTTTCTTAACGATGAAAGCGTTGACACGAGCGTGACCCCACTGTGCTGGTGTGGTTCCTGGACGATGCCCTGTTTTCCACGCCGCGACGCCGCGATCATATACCTTCTTCAACGTCGACTTGGAGATACCAGACTTTGCTGCCTTATCTGACAACGCATCTTCGTTGACTACAAACTCTTTAAATTTCATGGACGTGTTTCCCTCGCCTTTCTTTGTGCGCGTTGTAATCTAGCGCGATCCATCATACGGTCGTGACGCACAGCATCCTGCTCTTTCTCACGACTAATTGTTTTCTTCACTGCCGCTAATTCGCTCTCTCCAAACATACGCTTATATGCCGCAGTGTACTTTGACTGCTTGGTCTTCGCAGTCTTATCACCAGGAGCAGGTTTATATGCCTTCGGATCATTGTCACGCATCTTTGCTTGCTTCTTAAACTGACGATCGCGTGCAACCTTTTGCGCTTTGGATAGTCCAGAGTGATACGATGCTGGTTGTGTACCCTTGCGGTCTTTGATATCTGGATCTTGACGCGTCGCTGCTTCTTCTGCCTTTGGAGTCATCTTCTTAGCATGCTTGACTGCCGCGTCAGTTCCCTCGTCAGGAAGATAGTTTTCTTTCTGTAGAGTTGGGTAGTTGATCAGGTGCTTAGGCATCTTGCCCTTCTTGACCATATCGCGGAATACTTTATCGAGCGAGCGAAGATCGACGTCTGCGATCTGCGCAGCACGGCGAAGGTTTTGGTATGCGTTTTTTGGATTCTTCTTTCTGAGGTCAAGGAACAAGCGAACTGCATGCTTGTACTTCTTACCGTGAGTAAATCGGTCAAGGAATGAGTCGACATCTGGCATCAGATCACGGAGAGTACCTGACCCTGCGAAACCTTTCTCCTCTAACTTTTCGATACCGTCTAACCATTGACGGGATACGCGACCTTCGTCGAGCGCAACGATGACATAGTTAGCACCGAGACGGTGGACATATCCTACCTTTTCATTTGATTTGACACGAACGCGATCGCCTTCTTCGAACAGATTACCTTCGACATATTGCTCGCGAGTTTCAGATACACGCTCAAGTTCAACGTGGTTCTTAAAGTGCGACGATTCTTTCAGACCCAGACCGTTACGAATGTCATTGAACAAACGCTTTGCTTCGTTGTTCGACATAGTTGACGGGACACCTTGAGAGAATGCAGTAAAATCATTATTCTTTGCGTTATCACGTTGCTTAGAGGCAGACATACCTTCAACACCTGACGCATCTGGATCTCTCGCCCCTGCTGATACGATGTTGATTCGTTCGAAGTTGTAAAAACCGTGACGACCCTTGACACCATTGTACTTATCAAGAAGTGTTTTGAATTCAGTTGTGCGGTCAGATCCTACGACCATGGTGACTTTATTGAAACCTTGGTCATATAATTTCGTTGCCACGTCGAAGACAGTTTTCGCTCCGGTGTCCAGTATGACATTACGGGAATGCTTCGGAAACATTTTACGAACGTGCTTAACTTTTTGACGATACTCTAGCGGATTCTTCCTTCCGTCTTGAGTATGTGAGAGGTATACTTTGTGTGGATTACGTCCTGCTTTTGCCGACAGAACATTCATCAGTTTACCGTGACCGATCGTCGGAGGGTTCATTCGACCAAACGTGAAGAACGCTTCTCTTTCTTCCTCAACCAGATACTGTTTAAAAGATGGAATAGATGTCATTATGTAATCCCTACTTGTCTGAACCGCCAGATCTTCTCTCTTTTTCTATCTTTCGAATCTGCGGTATCATCTTTCGCGCCATTTTATCAATACGCCCCTTCATCTTATTTAGACGATCTTCAATCGCCGCTTTGCGCGCAGGTGTAACTTCACCGCGATGCTTCTTAGCGATTTTCTTGAACATAATGTTACGAGCGTGTTTCTTGGCGCGCTTCATCAACACATCAGGTGTGGCAACTCGCTGCATCGCACGTCGGCGACCCATCTTTATTTTTGCTTTATTCCTTTTCATCGCTCGCGCGAGTGCGCGGCGAGAGGCGAGACTGAGTTTCTCTTGAGTTGGTTGCTGGTCTTCTGGTACGCAGTTCGGTACCATCTTACCACCTTTCTTTTTCATCCCGACGCGCTTGTATCCAGACCAGCAGTCGTCGTTAAGACCACGGTCTAAATCTTTCTTTCTTTTCTGCGCCTTATACTTCAGTTGATCATCTTCTCCTGGTCTATAATCAACTGTGATGAAGTCTTTAAATCCAAGTGGTTTCGCCACTGATCATCTCCTCTTTGGTGTCTGCCATCCCTTCAAAATTTTGGGCGAAAAGTTGTTGTATGAAAACTCCATACGATCAACCAGTTTCACCGCGTCACCACCAAGTGTGTCTATCGCTACAAATCCTTCTTGACCAGCAACCTTATAACCTTTCGTAGATTTGACGAACGTTTTAAAATTACCAATCGAATTAAGTTTATTTATAAGCTTTAGTTTCGCTAGCACAATTAATTTTTGCAACTCGAATATTTTAATCAGATTCGCACGGTTTTCGGTAGAAAAGAACGAAAGTAAGTCATCAAGTTTTCTTTGCTGCGTAGTTTTTCCGCGCGTTGTTTTTCTTGCATTGATCTCTTTTTGATACTTCGCTTTTATCCAGCGAATGAGTTTGGCAGTGTGTGCGCGGGTATCTGTAACAGTTTGCCCCTCGCGGACATACGTGTTATTGAACTGCTCGATATGTTGAGCGAGCGTTTGATTCCCCTCCAACTCGCGAAGAGTTGTGCCGGATACACTGTTAAAGAGTCTGCCGATGGTCGAAAGCATTTCGTTAACACTTTCGGTTTCGCGCTTGGTTAGGGTTGCGCCGCGCATATCGTTCAGCATTGCATCTTGAGACCAGACGTGCCGCGAATTATTTAAAGAGGCAACGTCCACGCCATAGGATGCGCGCATCGTTTCAAATGTGTTTCCGGTGTAAGAAGTATGCCAGACGATTCCAATCTTTGCCCTTCTCACTTCTACTGCTTGCTTATACGGAATCGCATAGACAAGCGTGTTCGGGTGAAACGTGCTGTAGTTTTCCCCGTCGATCTCTTCCGTTTGTACATCGCCTCGACCAAAGAGGAAGTCGCCCTGTATCACACCTTTGATTCCAAGGGCAGGAAGATATTTGAGTGCATCCTTTAACTTAATTGCCAGATCACCAGAGGTGTCAGCGTCAACCGCAGCATCAGTCTTGTAGACCTTTGGGTTTTTATTGAAGATGCTTTTCTTCGCCACGAAGAACTCGCCATCGCGAGGATCTATTCCAGCAAAGATAGCAGGAGCACCGTCCCACTTAACCGAAACTCTACTGCCGCGTTTCCCACCGAGCAAGTTACGCAACTCGCGCAGTGCATTAATCGCCTGACGTGTCCCGTCTACGCCGCCATAGAGGACTTTGTCCTCGATATGAGTCATGTGCGTATTTTGTTGCTCAGTAATGTATTCTTGAAAATCGTTCATTAATCGTTGTCTACCAGAATAATATCGAAGGTTGCCGATACCTGCGTCTGTTGCCCTGCCACAACATCAATCTTAATGTCATGTTTTTCTGGGACAATTAACGGAACTGGATACGAGATATCTAGACTTTGTCCACCTGCGGCGTTTAGGTTTGCTTTGATTCGAAACACGCCACCATTTAAAATTTCACGACAAAACAAACGATAGGTCATACGTGAGTTAGTCGATGCTTTATCTGAACCCAAATGAATGCCTAATATGTAACCAGTCTTACCGGCAGGTACTGTGTATGTTGCCATCAAAGTCTGACCTAGACCAGCGAGAATTTTCGCAGCAAGATCTCCACCTTGATTGATGGTGATGTCGCTTTGGTTTGTAATGGTGGACATTTTAACACGGAACACGCGGGAGAATGTCAGAGTACCTGTCGCGCCGATAGCAATCGTCTCACTCTGCAGATTGTATTCTGCGTCTAGACCGTCAACGATTACATCTTCGCCGACCTCTGTTAAAGAAGAAACGGAAACTAGTCCAGCGTCTGGGTATGGGTATGAGACATTGCCGTCATTACCGTCCCAAACAGTCCCTTCGGTCACGTCTCCATCGGTAGCACCAAACTTATTAATATGTGTGTAACCAGATACATCGCCGGCTGCGATTGGGATATTACTTGCCGCGCCAGACGAGTTTATAATGTTACCGTCTTTATCCGCAATTATCACGACTTCGTGCAGATCGTTATTACTTGGACCATAATGATCTTGACGGTGTACGCTGTATTGTGCCATTTCACATTCTCCTAATTTTCTTATTCTATTTATTAGTATAGTTTGATAAAGTAACTGGACTGATCGGTCGCCGACTCAGCATAACGAAACATCTTAGTTGCTAGTTGATCACGTTGCGCTGTTGTACCTGACATGATCACGTCCAAAAATTCCAAACAGATCATTTTACTGTTTTTGAAATTATATTCCTTTAACTTTGGTATCGCGGCAAGGTTCTTCATAAACTCTGCCTGATCCAGCAACGGCAAGGAAGGTGAGGATTGACTGTTGTATTTTTTGTACAAGTCATACATTCTTTGTTGCGAAACGCCATTGCTTTCATTACGCTTGAACCACTCAAGGTATTCTGCTTCAGTTTCGTAGTTGCCAAAAGTTCCCTTGCCGAATACTTCTTTGCAGTAAAAGTGCACGTTACCACCACCAATTCGTCCACCTGCTGCAGCAACCCCCTTGATCTCACCCTGCCAAGAAGTCGTACCTCCAAACGTCCGGAACTGAACTTCTTTCGTACCGATTCGAATATAGATGTCCTGTGATTTAAAGAAGCCTCCAGTCTTACCGTATGACCAACTGCCAAACGTGTAAGATGCAGGAGGAGCAAGTGTAGGTGCATTGAACTGCTGATAGTTTGCGCGCATAGCGTTTGCCTCAATTTTCTTCAATGAAATGCCAAGTAACTTACCGCTCTTCGAGAGGTCGTATACTCGTTCGTTCAACTCGCCCCAACTCGATGTATAATCGCCAAGCGGTTTCTCTGTCATAGGGAAGGTAGATGCCCAGATATCTCCTGGGTTCCACTTATCGTGGGAGAACGATCCTGGTGCTTGCGGTGATCCGGTCGCCTTATCAATTTTATGACACTTGGTCTTAGCGGCATAAATATTATTCATAAACTTCGAACCGCGATGAAAATAAACAGGAGATGTCATCTTTGTACCATACTCATCGTACAATCGGTTCGCTGTTTTGATGTACACGTCTGTTGTCAACCACATCCCAGGACCTTTATCAAGGCAGTTCTTGAGCGTTTCTGATGCAGCAACGAACCGCGTCCCTTTCTCTAATTCGGCAGGAGAAACACTAGTAACTTTCTTTCTCGCCACATTGAAAACATAAGAGCAATAATAGCACTGCAAAGATTCAGTGTACTTGGTGTCATCAGCACCACCGCCTGATCCTTTACCACCACCGAACTCAGGGTCTTTGAACACGCTAGTGTAACTTACTGTTTCAATAACATTCTTGTTTGTCGATCGATAAAAGGAAAACTTGCGTGTCGTTTTGTCATATGACACGCCAGTCACTTTAGGTCCACTTTCAGCAGAACCGAGGGTGAACTGTTTACCGTCTTTGATTTTAAGTTCGAAGATCTTGTCGCGGGTTTCGCCAGCATATGGACCTGAACTGGAGATTTTCGTACCCATGTCTTTTGATTGTAATGCTGGCATAGCGGTTCCTTAAAGGTTATGCTACTATTTATTTCTTTTCAATAATCAACCCATCCGGACCAAGTTTGTAGATCGCCTTGTTTGTTTCGAGAGTATGACCAATAAAGGAGAGGACTTTTTCTCGTCCCCTCCCCTTTTGGTTATTAAAGAAACTGTTCAACTGAGACAGCGAAGACCAGTTTTTTTCAGTGAAGTGCTTGGGCATTATGCCGCTCCTCGCATCTGAAGAATCGCACGATACTCATCTAATGTGCACCTGCCCATGTCGATGTTATGCTTACTTCGAATCATCTCGCCATCAAGTCCACCTGCAGACCATGGAGTATCGTGACCGAATACAGCATCCGCAAGCGACAACGGCAAACCATCAATCGCACACTTATAATCTTGAAGGATCAGTTGCTGTTCGCGAACTGCCGAAGACTCAGATCGCTTTTCCGTACGGAACACGATTCCAGTCCCTTCAGTATACTCACGAAAGATACGATACACTTCTTGTTGCGAAACAGAATTAGAAAAGTTTTTAATGTTCTTTCGAACGAAACTCTTCACAAACTCAGTTTGCCCAGCAATGTTTAATGTCTCGTTTTCTAGACTCGTATCAGCAGTGCCAGTCAAGATGGTATATGCTTTCATGAAATCGCGATAAAATCCATCTCTATCGTTTACAGTAAACACCTTATTCTCTCCGTACAGACCGAACCAATATACCAAGAAAGCGGAAAATACATCTTGGTTGAACTTCTTCCCTCGGAACTTGCGTAGTCCAAGGGCGTCGTTCAAGAAGTTGTTAACAACCTTCATCGCTGCCTTCGTCATAGGCGGATTACCGTTCGCGCAGATTTCTTCTATCTCAGTCTGACCAGAATCAACCAACCCACCTTCGATAGCACGAATCAAAGCAATCGCAACATACTCATCCCACTTGCGGCGAGGGTTAGGGTTTCCGTCAAAGTTTTTGACGACCCAATCGCCTTTCGCGTTTAGGTGGTAATTAAATAATGAGTGGACTTCGTTTCCATACTCTTTAACGTACATCGTTTGACTTCGGATAAACTCACACACAGGAGATTGCTCATCTGACATAACCATCTCCATGAAATTAACAGGAGTTGTTTCATTGATGTTACGGAACAACTCAGTCGCTTCGTGCGAAGTACAAACGCGGATATCAACTGGTACCATGATAGAAGATAGATTTACATCGTCCATGTCGATATAGGTCTTTCCGTCCAATGAGATCTTGCCTTCATAGAACTTGACTATAGCACGGACTCGGTGACCTCCGTCGATGACCAAGAAGTCTGCCTTATAGATCTTCTTCGCTTCTTCTTCGTTGCGGATGTCACGGATGGTTAGCATACCACAACCGTATCCACTCAACATGCTTCGTACGATACGAACAGACTTTTTGATGCCGGTAGTTACAGCAGGTCGCTGACCGATAGGATTGGGGTCTAACTTGCCTGTGATTGCAAGGTTTACTATCTCTTGAAGAGACATTATCTTTATTTCAGATTTCATGATTGATCCTCATTTTAGTTTTGGCAATATTGCCAGGCAGGTTGCGTTTAATTAACAACCTACAATTTAATTATGTTAAAAAAATAACATAATGTAAAGCTTTATTCAGTAACGAACTCACTCTTCTCTGCAGCGAACCATCCAGCATATCCATATCCGGCAGATGATCCACCAACTGCCGCGACTGCCGCCCAACCGCGAAGTTCTTGGACGTTCTTCTTATTGGTGCCAGTATATACAGTCTTACGCTTAGGGGGACGCTTCGCCCTCACCTTCTCAACGAAACCACCGAGGCGCTCAAACTGCTTCATCTGATCTGCTAACTCTGCACTCAACGCTCGCTTATCCATAACTGTCTCCTATTAAAGAAACACTATTATGCATTAAAATCAAAATAAAGTAAAGCTGCAACCCCTTGATTTCCAAGGAGTTTTTGCAGCGTTGTAAGTCGTTGATTTGTAAGGAAAAACTGGATCGGTAATAATACCGTTATACGAAAAAATCTTCGAGGGAGTTGCTGTTCTTATCGTATCGACCGCCAGAGGCATCGCGCAGACGGAGTTCAGCATTGCCTGTACTTTTGCGCGTGTACATGGTACAAAGGTCAGGGAACATCTCAGCGATCTGAGTGATCGAGTTGTGGACGTATTCTTTGGTGCGTACAGTCTGAAGTCCACCCGCTTCCTTATAGTAGTTGCTCTTCACCGTGTAGTTATCAAGACGGCAGAGGACGCCATGCTTGACATATTGACGAAGACTGTATTCATAGTCCTCACCGTGATTTGTCACTCGATCAAGTTCAGGGTCATGGTCACAGATCACACCAAACATTGAGGCAATGATGTAGCAAAGTTTGTCATACACTCGATCCTTCATGAAGAATGCGTTTGATGCCGCATAGATGCCGAAGGTCTTGGCACCAACGTTCTCACACTCAGCGAACCCACGCTCAATGATCTCAGTATACAGGTCGTCAATCGGGACGAGCGTCTTCTCGTCTTGCCGACGCTGAACCTCGTCGATGTCATCGTCGAACATCATGAGTCGCGTGCCCTCAGGGTAATACTTCTCCATGAAGTTACGCTGAGCACCGATCGTAGGGACACCCACTACGATGTTGTTGTAGATATTATCCTTCAATGCTTCGGAATAAATCTCATACTCCTCATCATTCGCAACGAACACGGTTACGCGCTCGGGCGGGATGTTATGACTTTCCAAGACTCTCAGCGTTTTCTGCTGTACAGTCTCAGCACGTTTATACGAAGGTATCGCAATTTTATAATCGATCATACAAAAAAATCCTCAAGTGAGTTGTTGCTAATCGCTTCGGGATGATACTTCTGTAGCACAGTTTCGCCAAGTTCAGACTCAAGGTAATCGTACCACTCTTGATTACCCCACATTGACGGCGAGACGCCGTTCCATAGTTTATGCCAGAGCGGGTGACTCGAATCCTTACGACGCGACTCGACGTAATCATATCGTGCCTTCTCGTATTCCCAAGAACCTAATTCTAGCATTTTTTCACGGAAATAGCAAACGAGCGAGATACGCTCCATCTCCTCAACCGTTTTGCCTTCGGGTGGGAGCATCTCAGTGTTACCATGAATACCGTCGTGGTTGTTAATCAGAAGCAGATCACCAGGACGAATGTTAATCGCGACGCGATACTCAGGCAACACAAGGTATCCACCCTGCCACTCTTTATCGTTGGCGACCACGGTTAGGTTGGAGAAACCTTCGTGAAGGTCACCAGCATCACGGTGAGCAGCAGTACGGAAGTTCTTATTCACGGTAATCGTAGTGAATGGCGTTTTCTCACCTGCCACGCGGAAGCGTGAGTCCAGTTTGTTCGCCTCACGATCCTGTATTCCATGGCGAAGAGGTAGCATCTCCTTGAACTTATCAGCGAGTTGTATCATGAACGGATAGCACTTCTCATACGTTGAGTAATTTTTCTCAGTGTAAGAGGTGGCGCGACCGTATGGGATACGCGGATAGCGATCAAAGAAACCAGCGATGCCGGATAGAACCTGATTCGCATAGGTAGTGTCAGAGATAAATGACTTCTTGAGGAATGACGCATGCTTCGATGCCTCTTCCGGAAGCATGACACTCAGTTCCTCAACCTTATCAGAGAAGAAGGTATCGTAATTGTAACCAGCGTCGGCGATCTGACTGCGTAACCAGACCAAACCACGTGCCCCAGAATTACTGCCGGCATACTTGCGGCGAATCGTTTCGATCGGGTCTTCGTCCAGCAGACTGGTAGTTGAGTCGATGAAGTATTGTAGGATTTCGGACTGCTCGTCAGTGACCCAGTCGCGGTTGTTCAGTCGACCCTCTTTGGGACCTGCTGCCTTGCCACGGTTTTGAGTCGGAGTCGCCGCACCTACCAGACCATCGTACGCACCACGCTGTTGCTCATCCGTAAACGCATTTTTACGAAACTTAAAAATGATGTTTTCCTCGTTCTGGACATCGCCGAACGAGGCAGGAGCATAAAAGTCAGTGTCGGCATCCACGAGGAGATCGTAGTCATTATCAGTCATGAACGAACCGATCTTATCCTCGCATTTTAGTTTAATGTTAGACTGGACGATACGAACACCGTCCAGCATTTCAAAGGTATGATTCATATAATGTTCTCGCACAAAGATGTATATATTATGCCATATTTTATATCAATTGTCAACTGTTTCTTGCAACCTAGCAATCCAAGGGTAGTAAACATCGACGAGATAATCTTGGGTTGTCCACTCGCTGATCACATCATAAGCGTGCATCGCCTTGAGTAGTTCGATTGCTTCGATTTTCCAAGTCTCCCAGAGATCAGGATTATGCTCTTGAATCGACAGGGAGTTATGCATCAGGTCATTAATCTTGATGAGTCGAACGACCTCAGGTGCCAGTCGCAAACGGTAACGGTCGTGCGCTTTACGCTTCGCTCGATCACCAACGAATGCTGGGGGTTTAGTTAGATACCAAACATATTCAGCAACCGTTTCGCCGAACTCTTCAGCGATCTCTTCAATAGAAACGTCACAATCCTCGACGGTATCGTGAAGCAGTGCCGCAGCGATTACCTCATCGTCTCGAATAAAATGCAAGACCATCTCTGCCACTGACTCGCAGTGAGTAAAGTAAGGTTCGCCAGTATATTTGCGAACCTGACCGGAGTGTGCCTCAGATCCAAACTTCCTTGCTTTCTGAATTAAATCAGTCACATCGTGCTCCACCGTTGAAAAGTGTGTATGTATCGTTCCGCTCTGATGCCGGAGGCATGGGTTTTACTTCGATTTTGCCGCGCTGGACACCCTCGTAAACCTTACCGCCCAAAATCGCGCGGACGACTCGATCCGCCTGTTTTACATAAGCGATAATCGGTGTTTTGATATCATAGTCCATTTCGAAATCAAGTCGGGCAAACGCTTCCTTCGCCGTCTTAAAAACTTCAGTGACTTCGGGGGAACCAGGCTTCTTAAACCGTAGTTCGAAATTCATTAACTCTTCCATATCCCTTTCGTACTGAAGGTGATCTTCGATAATCTCATTACACAAATCAAGGTGTACATTTTTAATACGCTTATATCCAGTTTCCTGAAGAATAATTCGGCGGTAGTTAGCGGGAATATCGTCGTAGGTATTAAACATAATATAGTCTCAAGTCAAATTAACGGAGGCGTATTGTACTACGCCCATGGATATCTGTAAAGAGGTTTGTTCGGTAATAATACCGAGGTGACTCACGCCACCTCCGCCATTTCAATCGCTAGATTCATTGCCTTGACCTTACGACCTTGGTTGTAACCGAACCACGCAGACTGCATACGAGTGTCAGCATTACGACCCAACTCATGGTCAGTCAAGTAAGTGACCGCGTTGATTGCATTCCACCATGTACCCATGGCGAAGTCTGCTCCTGGTTGAGTTTCAAGAACATCGAACGCACGCTTGGCGGTACGCGACAGATCTTCGTACGACTTGACATCTTTTTGCTTGTCAGCTATCGGGAAGACGTTATTCATGAACTGTACCACGTCGCTAGTGCTCGCACGCTTGCCTGCGAGGAAACGCGAAGCATCCTTGTACATCTCGAACTTCTCGTGGGCGATACCCAACTGCTCTTTCACCATAGAAGGATCGAACGCACGACGGTGGTTCAACGTTACTTCGTTCTTAGACTTTTCGCTCAGCGAAAGAGTCAGCGTGTTGTTACATACCACGCGGATGGGAGTGAAGCGAACGTTCAACGACTTACCATACTGGTGCGGGTTAGAGAACAGCAGATACGAGTCAACCTGATCATTGCCGAG
>Ga0187219_1001243_pt1 | contig 12318 bp, 7 predicted proteins | sample 13SPOviralmetaG_FD_130162 | JGI IMG/M metagenome (GOLD analysis project Ga0187219, IMG submission 130162) | Marine viral communities from the oligotrophic San Pedro Time Series (SPOT) site, San Pedro Channel, CA, USA - 13 SPOT_SRF_2010-07-21... | ecosystem: Environmental > Aquatic > Marine >... | reverse complement strand
GATGTACTATCTCTTGATGGCTCCCCAGTAGACCGGGAGATACCAATTGCTCAACGCTTAGCTTTGTTCTCCGAAGTAAAGAACGACCGCATTTCAATTATACCACATGAAGTAGTCACCGAAGACTTGGTAGCTTCATTCGATGCACTTTGGAAGAAGCATGTACAGGAAGAACAAAACGAAGGAGTTGTAGTTTATGGGGGAGGTAAGCGATACAAGATTAAGCGCAAGTACACCATAGACGCGGCCATCATAGGTGTTGACACATCTTCTAAGTATTGGCAAGACCAAAAAGAAATGCTCTCAACAGTAATCATAGCAGTGTCAAAGAATACTGGCAAGGGCCCTACCTTCGTAGCATTTCAAAGGATTGGTAATTTCCGCCTCTCCGATGAAGAAAGAAGCGACTTATTTCACAAGGTATTAGGAGACCGAAAGGGCGACGGTTGGGAAAGAAATGATTTCGAGAATGTAATGCCATACGAAATTAAACCAGTAGAGGACATATACTGGGTAGACCCCAAGGTTGTAGTCGAAATTGAATACGAAAGCCTGGGCAACGATACAAAGCCGGCATACTTGTTCTATCGACAGCAGGTTCAGAAGCCAAAGCTTGGCAGCGACGCTGAAAGAGGGTATCGCTTAGCACCAATTGTTAAAACTGCTGCTAGCAGGAAGTTGAAAGGACCACCTGTTATCATTACAGTACGCCCCGATAAAAGCACCCTAAACCCATCTGACATTTCACACGAACAAGCAGATGGAGCAGGCGGGTTGCAAATAGGTGCAAAACCAATCAAGATAGCCTCAGAAGAATTGGAAAACCCAAGAAGTGTCAAAGTGACATATGTCAGAACTAATCCGATGTATGGTTATGCTCGCGGACCCCGCTGGATAGCTGGTGGAGGAATGTCTGAGGAATCACCAACCCTACACTTCCGACTTGGACTTGCAAAGAAAGCAGGGCACATTGCATTCGGAGATGCCAAGAGAAATATGGAAGACGAGTTTATTTCTCCGGTGCTCAAGGGAGCTCCAGTAAGAGGGAGGTCGGGGTGGCAACCAAACTATCGCCCAATATGGGACCAGGCCCGCCAACATCCGGGGACCGGGATTGACTTCTATCCGGAAATGACAGGTATGTCTTTCAGTTCTGCCGACGCAGTCTTTGACGAAAGGGGCCCAAATATTCCGGGTGGTAGGAAAGGTTTGACAGAGTCCCAAAGCAAACAGTATACATTGAAAAGACTACTTAGCGACGAGTACCATGACAACGAACCACAAATGGCTGAAGAGGCAAAGCAACTTGGGAGAGCTCTTGGAAAGGAGCTAGCTAATACCACAAAGGATGGTACAGATGCTAAGGAGACTCTATACCAACTAGTAGCAAAGGACATTTCTGAGGAACTCAAGCAAAAGGAAATCAATAGTAAGATGGGTAACAAGAAATTCAGAGAGTCGAAAAAATTTAGTGAAATAGAACGGCCTATTGTGCGTAGCAACCCATCATCAACCAATTCACTGTGGAACCATCGAACCGCAGAATACCGCGCAGCCTACAAGCAGTGGGAAAAAGAACCAATGCCAAAGCAATCTTGGAAGGCACTTGCAATTAAGCGCTATGAGGCATGGGAACTGGATTTACTAGAAAAGGGGCGACAGTTCATGGATGCAGAAGAGACCTTAATGTACACAAAGGCCGAAGAAGCCATAATACATGGTCGCTTCCCATCACCTGTCGGGGACGAAGAAGAAGACCACATTTTTGCGGTCATTACCCTAGGAGATGATGAAGATGACTTCGAAAGTTGAAATCATCTTGGACAATACACCGTTTCCTGGCGCTGGTCAAGAAATTGGCGGCTACCGGGTAAACGAGTCAATGATTGACATTGAGGGTAAAAACTGGGCAATTTACCTTAACGGCAAGCTAAACCAAAGTCAAGTAAAGCATGCAATTTCAACACTGACTAATACCTTTCATGCCCTACCTGTGCAAGATGAGTTCAGTCTCTTATCATTCAAAGCCAAAGGGATGCTACATGCACGCACTAACCCACCTGGAGATGTAACCGTAGTTCGCGGGCACATGTACTATGCACGCCCTAATCCAATTAGTAAGACAGACTTTCGCAAAGAAATGTCTGACATGCTTATCGATAACCCGGAAAAGCACTTTACTAAGTACATTGTAAAGAACACAAACGAACTGCATGAGCGCCTATGGAAAGGAGTAAGCTACGCGGGCGAATCTTACGGGTGGAAGAAAGGAGATGAACTGTGGCACCGTAGGGCTTCATTCATCATGCCGAAAATAAAAATCAACAAAGCACTCAAAGGTGCTACTATGTTCTATCACACTCACCCCTCTAAAGATGAACCAAGCCTCACATCTGCCGATGACATTCAATTCTATCTAGACTTGCACTTTGCTTATGGAATCAAGAGCTTCTATACGATAATGAAGCATAAACTAGACCACTTCACTATTACTAGCATGCCTGGTGGCGAAGAAAAGTACCTAAGAATGGAAGAAGATGCGTTCATAGATACTGTTGACGGAATGATAGGCGACGGAGAGAAAGTGGCTAAGAAGGAGGTGGGGAAGGATAGGCCAGAAGTTGAATTTCAAAACAGAATTACCAAAGAAATGGTTGACCTGTTTAACAAGAAGTTCAAGTCAATAGCAAAGATTTCCTTTCGTCCCAAGGCAAAGAACCCAGCCAGCAAGCTTGCTCGAAAGCCCTCCAATAACCCCATCGCAGCCCTTGTCAACCCCGCTCCAAATCCACCAATCAAAGTCAACGACCAATATGTGGCAAAGGCTCTAGAAGAACTAAAGGGTCTCGACTACGCACATGAACATTATGGGGCTGACGAATATGGGCATACAATGTATGTCTATTGGTGGCTAAAGCATCATCTTGCACCAACCCCCACGCAACCAAAGGGGCGACTGTACAAATTACAAGCATATGGCCTTGACCAAGAAAGTAGGGGCAAGGTTAGAGCATACCTATCTCAACCTATTATTGGCAATTACAACTACATGGATGCTGTCTACTTGATGGCGCTTTACCACGACATAGCTAAGCTTCGAGAAAAGGGGAGTAAGCAAAGCGGCTGGGAGATAGGAGCAGAAATGTTCCGTAAGGAAATCGGACCCGAATTGGGACTACCTTCTAAGTTAATTGATGACATAGCATTTTTACTTGAGACAGACCTTGGTAGGAAAGGAATTACCGATGAGGACTTCCTCACTCAAGCGGGTGATTATTACGGCGCTGTTAAGCTAGTGCAAATGTCTGACATGATTACTCATCATCCTTTGATGTACACCGGTAGTGCAAGGAAAGCTAAGGAAAGTGGGAAAATCGGTATGGCAAGTGGTAAAAAGTACAAGGAATATGTCATGACTGAATTAGTTAATGACCTACAAACCTTCCTTGACCACCATTATGTGATTCAAAACCCACCACCAAAAGCAAGCTATATCAAATGGGTTGCAAGCTACGGGCTAGAAGACATACCAAAGGAAGCGGCTGAAGAGCTACTGGGACAATTTCATCAAAGTATCATACCTGACAAAGATGGGAAAACTATGCTACCAGGCGACCGAAGTTCCGGGGGCCACCTTTATCGAATGCGCTTTAACGCATCAGTAGTGCCTGGGATTACACGCTATTACGCTGGTAACCTGTCACTAAGCTCCAGTAAGCTACTCATAGATGTTGGTAGCCCAGTACCTAATGACCTTGGTAAAGCAGATGCAAATGCAATCTATCAAGCAGTAGGTCAGGCACTAAGAGAGTCATATCCTGAAAGCGAACTAGAAGAACCGGAACCAGAAGTAATAGTTAACCCACGACTTGCAAGTAAAATTCAGGTCATCTCCATCAGTGGTCCATCAGGTGGGGGCAAGAGCACGGTACTGAGGTACCTCAACAAGCACATTCCTAACTCGACCACACCACCTACTTACACTACACGACCTGAGCGACCTAGCGATGGTAAGGATAGAGTCTTTGTTTCAAAGAGCCATTTTAAAGAAATGATTGAAAGAGGCGAGTTTGTAGAGTACACCGTTAGTGGAAATGGCCATTATTACGGGCGACGCTTTCAAGACTTTGGGGGCAAAGTAGCAATCATCGAAGTTACTTTAGACGGTAAGAAGCATTACGAAAAGAGGTTTGACAATCTGTTTACTGTTTACCTAGACCCCGACCCAAGCTATACTGAAGAAGAAAGAGCAAAGGCAATTTACCGGAGGGGCGGAGTTTCAAAGGAAGAGGCAAAGCGTCGAGCAAGAATAGCGACCGAACTTGTTGAAAAGTCAAAGAAGATGCAATTCGACCTACGCGTTACTATGCTGAAAGGTAAGTATAGCGAGGGTGCTAAGAAGGTCTTATCAGAAATGCCTCTAGTAAATTCAAGGCATACTCTCGATGTAGGTATTACTCCGGAAGAACAGATAGAGAACGACCGCCTCTTAGCTGAAAACAAGGAACGCATAGCAAGGGAGGAAGAAGCAGAAGCAGAAAGAATTCGTCAATACGAGGCAAGCCTGATTCAATCTGCGCTCCCCATTGTCACTGAAGAAGAAGAAATAGAAGAGTTCGATGATGATGAAGAAGCATACCGAGATATGCACGATGATACTCCATGGGCTAACCCAAAGGACCTATTCGACTGGTTTGAAGACTGGGCTAAACTCATCAATATGAAGAACAAAGAGCTCAAGACATTCCTCGACTCCGACTGGGGTAAGGTAGCGGGGCTATCCCCACAAGAAGCAAAGAAGCTTGGTATCAACAGTGGCCGCACTAGTGGAAGGCGTATTCTAGCTATGCGTAAGAAACTAGGACTAGGTGGTCCTAAAGACTACATCAAAGGCCCACGACACTTAGAACAAATGTGGGAGGTAGCACTCAAGAAGTGGACTGGGCCTGCTACTAAGAAAGGAACAGACTGGTATTGGTGTACTCGTCAAGTAAGATTCAACAAGAGGTTCATGGGTGATAACTTCGGTGAGCGTAAAGGTCCACTAGTCAAGAAGCAAAAGACTCAGAACCAACCAAGCCGTAGGCTACTCTCACTATGGGTATGGGGACATGACCCTTGGAGGTACGCTCGTAAGAACGGAGTAAATCGTATGCCTAAGTGTCCTAATGTACCTTGGGTAGGGATGACTGAGAAACGCAAGTACGGCAAGATAGAGGTTATTCAAGGGCCAAGAAAGAACCCTGGAAAAACTTGTAAAGTAACGGGTAAGAAGAGGTTCCATAGCCAAGAAGATGCAGAACAGTTTGCTTGGCTCGATAATAGAGGCCAATATGCCTATGGACCTTGTGAGCACTGTGGGGGGTGGCATCTTGCTTCTCCTCGTTCAAACCCCGCTGTCAAAGTAGTGAAAGACGAATACCGCTCACGCTTCATAGACGAAGACGGAAACGATGTAACTAGCATACCAGTAAGTAGCATCGAGTTCAAAGAAGGAACCAACAGTGTAAACTTCGGAGAGCCGATTACAAGAGCTGAAGCACAAAAAGAGCGAAGCGGTGAGTGGCTTCGAGTAAGTGTATCAGCATACAAAGGAAAGACACCAATTATCGAAGTAGCTCCTATCAGGTTCTTCGATAATTACGGAGAAGGCCCTGACTTAACCTTCTTCAGACTACAAGGCAGAAAATTTTTCAAAAACATAAAGGTCGAAGGCCCGGTATACCCGACTATCCTTTCACAAATCGAAGACGAACCTCATGCGGTACTCATGGTTCAAGGACTCCTAAACATAAGGGTAGGTGACCGATGGGTTAGCTCAGACAGAATCATTGATTTAAAACCCGAAATACGAGACGATGTAACAGACTGGAAAGGAGAAAGTAAAGGACGCCGCTTTGAGGTATATGAAGAGGCGAAGATTGTATCATTAGACTTTATTTCTCAACAGTTTACCTCTCGACCGTACAAGGGGGGCTTCATGGCCGAGCTACACGAATACAACCGCACAAAGAGAGAATCAAAGCAGGTATACAATGTTCACATGTCTGACGAAGGCGACCACTATTTCTTACACGAAGTACAGGTTGCTGAAGAATTTAGAGGACGCCGTATGTTACTCCGAGCAATACAGCGCACGATTTTCAATATGCCTGAATTTTTGCCAGACTATCCGGATAAAAAGCCAATAAGAGCATTAGTAAGAGTCCCAGGAGTAAGATATGCTAATCCCACCAGTAGTCTGGAAGTCGAAGGAATTCCACAAGAGAAATTAGTTGAGGCCTTCTTGAACTCTGGCTTCAAGATACTAGAACAAGATGTTGATGGCGGAGTACTAATGGAGTTTAAGTGGCTTGAAGAGGAAAGGGAAAACCCTCCTCGCTCTAAGCCCTTCCCTTGGAACAAGAACCGTGTTAAGAAGTCACCGTTCAAGACAATGAAGCGGGCACAAGCAACCTATGACTCATGGAAGAAAGGAAACCCCATTGGTTTCTCCGCTTCTTCTTCTCTCATGTCCATGGGTAAGATACCCCGTGCTAGTGGCAAGTACGAGCTAGGTGAGAAGTACGAGAGGATAAACCCAGCCAAGAAAGCATGCCCAACGCCGCCAAAGAAAGGCATTATCATTTATGGTGCATCCTACTGCCACTGGTGTGACGAAGCAAAGAAGTACCTTGACGAAAAGGGTAAGGAATACAAGTATGTGGATATTCAAGAAGTCAAGGACTACGGCAAGACAATTTATCCCCTTACTGGCAACTACAAGTATATCCCAGTAATATTCGTTGACGGGAAGTTCATCGGAGGCTACACGGAGTTAGTAGCAAGAAAGAACCCAATGGCACCTGGCTACCAATCATATGGGTGGACTACTCAAGACTGGCGCTCTATCAAAGTAAACAGTAAGGGTGACATTGATTACTCAGAGAAGTGTGGGGCTGAAGGGACGCGTACTAAGAGCGGCAAACCACGACTATGTCTAGCTGCTCCTATTATCAGGTCTCTAATGAAAACAGAATCAGGTAAGGAAGTACTAAGGCAACAAGCACGAAAGAAGCTTAGAGCAAAGAAAGGAGAACGAGTACCTTGGCACCCAAGAATCAAAAAGCTACACAAGAAGCTTGAAGAAAGAACACCGGAGGACCGATAATGGAAGCAAGAGAATATCCTAGTTACCAGGTAATTGGTGTAAGTGGTAATCTAGCCATCGCTACTCTTGACCACAATGATTGGGTCCCTTTTGTTAACAGTCAGCTAAGTGAAGAGAACAAAGAGTGGTACTCGACACCTGCGATGCGCCGAATACATAATTACACTGGGAGGGGGTACTTCCCAAGAGGTATTACTTTAGAGAACGGAGAAGGAGCTCTAATAGTAATAGACGGCACTTACGCTAATGATGAAAAATTACTAGCACACGAATATGGTCACGCAATTGGCTACGGACACACAAACTACCCTACTACGATGAACCCCGTAACCAATATGAGACTATACGATGCTGAAGGCCTCATCCCTAAGTTCAGGACACAATTCCCGGAGCTATCTAAGTCAATAAGGGAAAATAAGCCAATTCAAATCCCCACTGTATTCCTTACAGGGGCATTTCTCTTGTTCTTCCTTAGGGGCTAACCTTTTGTTCGTCGCGTACCTACGAGTAGCATGGTAGCTAAGCGATTGCTCGATAACATCGGTCGCCGTCATACTTCCATTATAGGACAAACCCGCTCCGGTAAAACATATGCTACTAGGTTCATCCTCAAGAAGCTCCAAGGGCAGGGCATCCATACGATTTTCTTTGACCCTAAGCACGATGATGACTACGCAGACCTTGGCGTAATCTGCTATACGCCCATGCAGGTATATGCCAAACTACTTTCCAAAACCCCCAAGATTATCTATCGACCCAATCCTGAGAAGAACAAGAGGCAAGAAGAACTGACGCGTGTCATAAACCTCACCTTTGAAGTTTCAAAGACTACTGGGTACAAACGGATAAAGCGAGTATTTGCCATTGATGAAGTGCAGTTAATGGTAAAGAAGGGAGGCAATGATGGAATCGAGCGACTTTGGACAGTCGGTGCTGGCCAAGGCATTCTAGGGCTGGCAATTACACAACGCATTCAACTACTCAACGAAACCATTTGGTCGCAGTCAGAAAATAAGATTCTCTTCAAAGTTGAAGACCGCCCTGAATATCTCCGCTCCCGCAACCTAGACCATTATGCCGAACTACTACCTTACTTCCAAGCTCCCGAAAACAAGTACTGGTTCTATGCCACAGTAGGCGATGGCGTATGGAAAAAACACCCTCCAGTAGGAGAAACAAAAGAAAAGACCGGTAGCCCCAATAACATGAGGCGACTACGGTTGTCTCGATGGCAGTCTTGATTACCGTACCCCATGGTGCAACCCCTAGCGGAGATGGCACTCATAACAGCGATACTGGCGCTTTGAAAATGATAGCGCACTTAGAAGAAGCCCTAGAAGAAGTCAATGTCCCATTTACTACTATGGTAGGTAAAGCAAACAGGGACATAATAGACCTCAACCGCCTAAGGGCTCACTCTCACGCATGGGTAAATGAAGTAAGAAAGAAAATGCTTGCGTCCGATATTCATATCGACCTGCACTCTTATCCATTAGTGAATGCGCCTACTCAAACATCTACTGGCTACTCCCTCGATGAGTGGGGTAAGTATACCGTTGTCATCTTCAACACACCGGAGGTTACAGACCAAGAGCTATTAGAAGACATAGAGGGCGAGTTAGAGTCCATGAGTATCTCTACGGCAGAAGAACAAGGAGGGTTTGAAAACTATCTAACCAATATGGCTAATGTGCTATTTGACTTACCGTCTATACTCATTGAGGTCAACGAGGCCCATGCCCAAAGTTATCGCCAGGTTGCCTCGGCCCTGGCGGTGGGAATATTGAACCACCTTGCCCGCCACTCCGAGCCGCTTCCTCTAGACGACGAGCCTCTTCCTGTTGGACTCTCATGATATGGGCGACATGCTGGCGCAATAGTTGTAAGGCCCATGATACTGCATGGCTACGACTCTGAAACATGCGATACTGAATACCTTGGTCAATGAAGCCAATATCATTCATATCTAGTGTAATAGAGATAGCCTGCTTCCTTAGCTTATCACGCTCAGGGTGGCGGGCCATCAGGCTACCCAGCATCTCTACGGTAATTAGGCTTGGGGGAGTAGAACCTTACTAGTAAGAATATATGATACTATCACATAGCATCACAGACTTCTTTATACCCTTAGCCCCATTGGCCTAAACACAGGTGGTGAAATGGCTCTCCAAGAATTGGTTATTGTAAACCCAGGAAAGAAGAGCCGTCGAACTACATCAAAAACTAGGAAAGTGAAAAATATGGCTACTCGTCGTCGAACAACCCGAAGAAAAACTGCACCAAAGCGTCGCGCTACAACCCGTCGACGCAAAACAACCAAGCGTCGCGCTGCTCCAAAGCGCCGTCGAACGACTCGTCGTAAGACAACCAAGCGTCGCAAGAGCCCAGCTCGTCGTCGCACAACCAAGCGCCGCGCAGCTCCAAAGCGCCGCCGCACAACTCGCCGCCGTCGCACAACCAAGCGCCGCGCAGCTCCAAAGCGCCGTCGCACAACTCGCCGTCGCTCTACCACTCGCCGTCGCAAGCCTGCTCGCCGCCGCACAACTCGCCGCCGCAAGCCTGCTCGCCGTCGCACAACTCGCCGTCGTACAACTCGCCGCCGCGCAGCTCCAAAGCGCCGCTCGACCTCCCGTCGTCGCCGCGTTTCCCGCCGCCGCACAACTCGCAGCCGCAAGATGAGCGCAAAAGGACTTTACAACTTCGTCATGAACAACATGACTGCATTCGAAGCAATCGCTTCTCTTGGTGTCGGTCTTGTTGCTGGTATCAAGCTCCCAGCTCTTGCTGAGCGAGCTGTTGCTAAGGTCATGGGTCGCACAGTCGACTTGACCACCGGATGGAAAGGACCTCTTGTCGGTGCCGCTCTTGCTGGTACTCTCGGTTACGCCCTTTACGGAATGAAACTTGTTAACTTCAATGTTGCAAGCACCATTGCTCTTGCTGGCGCAACTGTTGGTATGTTGAACCTTGCTAACTCTTACTTGAACCTCCCTCTCCCTGGTGTTGCCCTTCAGGCTCCATCCGGTAGCGCTGGTTTCGGATTCTTGAGTGGCTCCAACACCATGCCTGACAACATGACTGCATTCGGTTACCTCGGTGAAGCTCCTTTCGAGCCTTTCGGAATGACTGATGGCGCACACGGCTCTCATGGCTACCATGACATGGGCCGCGTAGTCAATGTCTTCTGAGGTGAGCTAGTTGAACGCATACCGAAGTAGCTTTGGCGCAGCACATGACCCATACATGGATGGCTCCGGTGGAGTCCTCGATGGCGACAACCGAGTAATGAACAGTCTAAACAAAGGAGTCTTCGCGGGCTTCGATGTTGGACACCTTACTCTTGCCGCTGTGGGCCTTGTGGTCTTCATGAAGCTCCGTAAGTGATTAGGGCATCAGCCCTGAACATCGCTCTAACCCCTAGGTTGGCTTAATGCTAGCCTAGGGGCTAGAACGGACTTGCCGATTGCTTTATCATCGAATACCCGTTGGGTCAAGTGATACCATGCCAGACTATACGCCACCTTCGGGCGGAACATCAACCTCGACGGCGGATGCGGATGCTAATACTAAAATCCAAGTCGAAGAGTCAGCAGACGAAAACAAAATTCGTTTTGATACTGCTGGTTCGGAGAGAATGATTATCGATGAAACAGGTAAAGTAGGTATTGGAACCTCTTCTCCTGCATCAGCACTCGAAGTTAGTGGAACAACTACTGATGTTGCACTAACAGTAGTCAATGACAAAAGCACTGCTCTTGATAACAGCGAAACTGCTACCTTGCGCTTACAATGTAATCAAGGAACTGACTCGGACTTTGAAATTGTTCACGATGTTTTCGGACATACAACATTATATTCTAACCAGCCTAACAGCGGTACCAATGCACACATAAAGTTCACAAACACTCCCGCAGTAGTAATCAATCCAAATTCTATGGATATGGACTTCCAAGTAGCAAGTGATAGTGTTAGCAATATGCTATATGTAAATGGAGGCACCGACAGTGTGGGAATTGGAACTAATTCACCAAGTAGCCGTCTTGAAGTTCAAGGAGGGCTAACAACTACGGGTGCAGTATTGACTCTTTCAACTATGGAGACCACAGTTGTAGCAAACGATGTTCTTGGACGCATTAACTTCCAAGCACCATTAGAGGCAAGTGGAACAGATGCTATTTTGCCTGGTGCATCTATTCATGCTTTAGCTACCGACACTTTTGCCGCCGACAATAACGAAACCGCGATAGTGCTATCCACTGCGTCAAGTGATGCAGAAGGCACAGTAGGTGGTGGGTTAAATGAAAGAATGCGTATAACATCTGCTGGAAATGTAGGTATTGGCACCTCTTCTCCCACAGAAATGCTTCATCTTAGTGATGCGGATGCAAGCGAACCTACTCTTCTACTTGAAAATACTGGAACCTCTACATCGGAACCAAACTTAATGTTTAGAAGGTCAGGTTCTCACCCCTCCGACCCAACGGTGGATATTGGGAGAATAGCATTTGAAGGAGATAACACCAACGACGAAAATATTCTGTATGCTGCTATTACCGGAGATGCTCATGTCGCTACGGACGGCGATGAAAGAGGAAGAATGAGATTCCATGTTATGAGAGCAGGAGCCATTACGGAAATTCTTAGGATAGGTGGTTATGAAATATCAATCAATGAAGGTGGAGGTGATGTGAACTTTAGAGTAGAAGGTGCTTCGGACTCTAGTTTGTTAGTCGTGGACGCTGGAACTGATAGAGTAGGTATTGGCACCTCTGCTCCTAATGTCGCATTGGATGTTCAAGGAAGCGCTCGCTTTAGAGCATCGGTCGAAGTCTGCACAAGTGACCCGGCTCCCGCAAATATAGAAACAGGAACGATATATCAATTCACTAAAGGTTCTGCTGGAGTATTCACACTACCAGCAAGCCCTCCTGTGGGAACGCAGTTTGTTTTAGTTAATGGAAGTGCTAACGATATTGTTATCACAAGACCACACTCAAGCGTTAAAATCAACGGTGCTACTTCAAATGCGACCAACACTACTGCTTATGCTGCTACTTCTATTGTTGCTGTTGTTTCGAATGGCGACAATTCAGAATGGTTAGTATTTGGTGGTATCTGATGTTTCCACTGGTTAGCGGAGTTTCTATGGGGCAAGGCCCGCCGGCTTT
>Ga0187219_1001241_pt1 | contig 12324 bp, 20 predicted proteins | sample 13SPOviralmetaG_FD_130162 | JGI IMG/M metagenome (GOLD analysis project Ga0187219, IMG submission 130162) | Marine viral communities from the oligotrophic San Pedro Time Series (SPOT) site, San Pedro Channel, CA, USA - 13 SPOT_SRF_2010-07-21... | ecosystem: Environmental > Aquatic > Marine >... | reverse complement strand
TATAAGCTAAAGTATTGTTTATAGCTTCTTCACAAGCTATCTCAGAAGCTTGTTTATAACTAAGCTGCATGTGTAAATCTAGTTCTTCTTTGTTTTCTGGTAACTCAGCTGGATTTGTAGAATTAAACATATTTAAACTTAAATCCTGCTGTAAAGACTGTAAGAATTTTTTAGCTTGCATATCTCTTAATATGTCTTCTGCATATTTAGATCTAACTTTTCTTGATTCAGGATCTTGAGCATAAGCTTTTATATCATATAGCTTGTCATCCATACCATTAACAACTATATCTACAAACTTAGGTATTATAGGCACTGGCTTCCAGTCTAAGTTTAAATAAGACAAATCACCATTTATAGCCATTTCATCTTTGTATTTTTGTACAGGTTGTTCTGCTCTAGCGTATAATCTACGCATTCTAAAGTTGTTATAATTGCTATTAAATCTATTTTCAACACCAGATCTAGTACCACTAAACCAATCGCCTTCTATAGCTTGACCAACTTGCTTTCCATAATCAAGGCTTTTTTTAACCTCATCAGGTACAACCTGATCTGGAAAAGAACTATAAGTATTTGTTATCTTCATGCATTATATTATTTGTGACATAGACCCGTCGTTGTTGTATCTTCTTATTCCTAAGTTAATTTCGTTTTTAGTTCTAATTGGTATAGGTCTATACTTGTTTTTATTACAAGCCATTATTGCTAAACCAGAACTAATAGAAGCATCGTATTTTGTTCTATTATTTATATTGAACCTGCTCCAATCATCTAGTGTTCTTTGGAAATACATATTTCCATATCCTTGTTCTAAAGCGCCTACATGATTTTCAATATAATATTCAATCGCTGCTGCGTGTGCTTGTTTAATATCTTCACTAGTGTTTGGTATTCCACCTATTTCTCTTTCTGCTGGAGATAACTTATTAAATAATTTATCAGGTCTATTCATTGAAAAACCTCTGTAGCCTCTACGTTTAAAATAATATAATAATCTAGGCTTATTGTTTTCAGCAAGTATAGGCATGCCATAAAATACACAAGCCATTAATACATCTTCAAAAAATATTTCAGCTGTATCAGGTCTAGCTACATACTCTAAAAAAAACATATTAGATGGAGCTTCATCCATTGTAAACTTTGTTAATCCATGAAGTGCTCCTTTAGAGCCCTTACCGTCAACAGTACCAGAAATATCATAACTATCACATCCGAAAGCTCCAATGTGTTCATTAGCTGGATATTTAATTCCATTTTTTATTATTACACTATTTTGTAAATTAACAGGTGGTATCCAAGAAATATTAAATCTACCTTTTTTATTTGGATAAAAAATAACTTGAGTATCTTTTATACCATTTGTCCATTGAAAATTACCAGTAGTAACACCTACTTTATGGTTCATTTCTTCGTTATAATCTATTTGTTGATATATTCTAGTCAGATTAAATAAACTATCTTTTGTTTCATCTCTGAAAGCGTGTTTTTCAGTTCTTGGGAATTGTCTGTAATATTCGTTTAAAGCATCTTGATCATGCTTTAAACCTTCTACTTCGTTTTCCCAGTGTTCAATAACTCCTGTCGTAATTGTCGAACCATCGATACTTTTGATTGGACTTGATCCTCCAACGAAGATAGGTAATCCATAAGTATCCATGAATCCTTCGTAGTTCCACTCCATAGGTATGAACAAGCTATAGAGTCCAGAAGCTGTTTGTCCGTTTTTATTTCTTTTAGTAACGTCTGAATTACTGTATAGTTTTTTAAAATTTTCTCCACCTTTATCTAAAGCATTTGAAGTTGAGCCCATCATACACTTACCTACGATCCTTGATCCTAGCCTTAATGTAGTTTTTGTAACTCTCCAGTTGTTTAATATATTATCAGGTCTCTCCCATTTACCACTTTCATCATGAGCTAGTATTTTTAGCTTCTCACCATCATAAGAGTTATCACCAGTGTTTTTCCAGTCAATAGTCGTATCAAGACCATCTAATTCTTGTAACTGCTCGTTAGATTCAAGTTTTCTTCTAGTAAGTTTTGACGCCGGAACACGATATGCCAACTCAGTTTTTGGCCTGTCCATACCATCTTGAATGGGTTTAAAAAAGAACGGGTAATTAACTGATATAGGTACAACTTTATCGGTAAACATTTTCTTGGCATCTGCTCCAGACTTGGAAAGTATTCCAAACCTAGCATCGGAAGATATTGTAGCTTTATTAACAAGTTCCGCCGACGACATAAAAGAGAATCCAGATCGTCTGTTTTTAAGATAACAAATCCCGTATGATCTGTGGTCTGCTTTACATGCTTCCCAAAATATAAAGAATAATCTATTTGACTCTCTATATTCCGGTGCTCCAATATCGATTTTTGACCATTGCAAGTACATGTAGTGAGTACCAGTAATGTAAGTAGCCAAGCCATTATTGTAAAACCAATAACCATTTTCTCGCCTTTTGAATTCTTCGTCGATATAGTCATACCACTTTTCTTTAAAGTCTAATGGGTACTCTTCCCAGTCAAACCTGCTTTTAATCCTGCTTAAGTCTTTTGGGTAATCTTGTTTTTCCCAATATTGCTCTGCTTTTTTTTCGCTTCGTTTAAACGATTCATTTGCTGCTGGTAAAGCAATCCTGAGATTCTGTATTTCAATGATTTGTCCAATTTTTCCAGTTTTGCTTATTACTATAAAATCGTATTCTACGTTATAACCATATTCCCATTTTTTAAATCTATTGTTTTTAGATAGTATTTTTGGGTTTACAATATCTTTTAATTCTTTCCAAAGAGTTTGTTCGTAACTCACTTGCTTCTCCCTTCCGCAAACTTAAGTACTCTTTTCTCTTTAACTTGTTTTGGCTTATCATTAATTCTTTCTTCTTCTTCTTCTATACGTTGTAGTATTTCAAAAGCATCCATTATACAAAGCTTTTTTGTAGCTGCTGCATTTTTAAGTCTATCTGCTGAAACATCTTCCTCAGTGTGCGTAATTATTTTTTCTTTAGCTACTTTTATTAGCTCTTCAACTGCCTTTCGCCCAGCTTGGATTATATTCTTTCTCGTTTCCTTCGTACTCATGAGTTAATGCTATATCATTTGATTTCATACAATATAAACGTTCATCTTCAATAATAAACTCAAATTCAGAGTTTGGTGTAAACGTTATAAGTGTCCCAGGTGTTATTCCTAAGGCTTCTAAAGAACTATTACTATATTTTACTATACCAACATTAGGTTGTTCTTTTTCGTTGTCTAATATGTTTTTATTTTTTACAGGCTTTATAAAACAATAATTTAAATGTGACTTTAAATTGTACATATAAATTTGATCAGGTAACACAAAGTATAAATTGTCTTTAAAAAAAGTTGAGCTATTACGTTCTCTACCTTTTTGATCGTACCATCTACGCATTATATTGTGATGTATATAAACTTCATCACCAACTTTTACCTTGGTATTGTAAGCAGCTGGAGTTGAAACTACAACTGCTTTTTTACTTACAAAGATATGACTTTCTATATTAGAATTAATAATTAACTCTTTATCACCAATCAACTTAGTGTTTTCATATCTTTTATCTAATGGTTTAACAATAAAGTGGTATAAACTATTCATTAGTACTTTAAATCGTATTCAACAGAAATAGCCATATTACTATTGAATTTTTTCCAAGGCAAAATTTCTTTTGACTTACTTATAAATATGTTATATGAATTATCTTTATCGTCAAATAGTATATTAGATATTGTGTGACCACCATATACTTCTTGGTCTAAAGAATAATGCATTGCATCATTTTTGTAATCAGAACCAATACTAATCTTTCTTATTATTGACATCTTTATTTCTTTTCCAATCACCAGTAGACAGATCTATATCTACATGACCATATTTTTCTTGAAGATCTTTTTTTGTTGCATCTATTGTAGCGTTAGCATCACCTAAATGATGTAACAAAGAATGCTTCTTTGATTCTTGGTAACCTATTTCTACTAAAATATTATTTACCTTTTGCTGTTGCTCTTGAATAGTTTTTAGTTCTTCTTTAGTAACCTTACCAAGAGCTCTATTTTTTATATTTGACATTTGATTTAATTTAATTGTTTGTTTTTGTTTTTAATATATTGCTACGCAATCTGTACCAACTTTTAATTTAGTAGCTAACATAGGTGTTTTATCACCTACAACTGTTCCTGGCTGCACGCTTTTAAATATCACGTCATTACCAGCTTCTGTTGTAATAGTAATATCTTGAGCTGCAGATTTTCCGTTGTATATTACAACGCCTCTTTCTTCTGTGTTTGCTATTGCTCCTGTTCCAGCTGTTAAAGCTACAGCATCGTGGCCAAACACTCTTGGTTGAGCCATCATATTTCCTTCTAAACCTCTCATGTTTATTTATTTATTTTTGTTATTTTTTCAGCACCACGACTTCCGAAGTATGCTACGTAAACTGTTACCAGCAATGTTTTTAATAAGTTTATCCAAGCTTCATCTACGTTAAATTGTAAATGAAAAGAATCTACAGCCATCATAAATACAGCTGATGCAGTTAAAAATATTAAAGCTAAAGGTCTAGTGTTTTTACTTAACCAAGAGTCTGACTTCATGTCAGATCTCCATCTGCTAGATACTTCTTTCATTTCAGCTATATCTTGCTCTATAAGCTTCATAGCTTGTTCTTTATCAACTGCCTTAATCTTATTATCACTTGTTATAAGATTTTTTACTACACCTAGTGTTCCTTGATTAGGCAATATGTCTCCAATAGCATCTAACACCTTAGGTGCTTTACTAGCTAAGAAAGCCCCTACTTTAGTTTCTTTAAAAGTTTTCTTTGACATATTATTATCTCCTCTTTTTAAATTTAGCAATCTTACTTCTCTTGCCTTCAGTTTTTCTCCTACATTTACCACCTTTTTTTAAAAAACCTTGTTTACAAGTAGCTTTAAAGTTTGAAATTTTTCTTTTTAATTTTCTTTTACCACTTCCGTCAAACAACTTGTTTTTTCCTTTTTTCTCGCTTGTAGTGTAAGTAAAAGTGGTTGAGTCACCGCCACCGTCTTCTTCTTCAGTTTCTTCATTGTCTCCTATGTCTTTATCCTCAGTATCTTCTTCAAAATACTCATCACTAGCAGTTGCTGTCTCTGTTACTTTAGTAGGTTTTGGTTTTTTCTTCTTTTCATTATACGCACGAGCAGCTATTTCAAACTCTTCAAAAGTTGGATACTTTTCTTTATCAGCATTTTTGTAAGCTTCTTCATATCCAACAGTCCCACTACTTGGTTTAGAATCATCGTCATCGCTTCCAGGAATACTTCCTTCTCCAGTGGCATCAGCTGAAGTTGATTTAAAATATCTAATTCTACCATCCGGTAAAACTTCCGATTGATAATCCATGTTTTTTAATTTTTCGTCGGCTAGTTTTTGAGCTTTATCTTTTAAAACATTAGCAGTTTCATTTCCACTTACATCTGTTTCTTTCTTTTTGTCTCCGGGTCCTCCTTCGTTTGTTTTAAAATTTAAACCCTTGCCAAATTTCTTAACCATAGCTGAACCAAAGTTCTCAGACATAGATACTGTTTCTTGATCTTGCTTTCTAAGAGGCTTATTCATTTCTCTAAACGCAAAAGCAAAATTACCAGACTTAACATCACTAGATCTATTAAGTTTATCTTTCTTTGGTCTCATATCTACTTCAGCCATACTTTCACCCGCTTTATAAGCTGGCGCTTCCCACGGTGTTGTTCTATCACTTTCATCAAACTCAGACCTTGAAGTTTTTTTCATACCTTTTCCGTCCATGTTATGATAAACAGCATCATTATCATAAGCTAGTTTACCATCCATCATTGCTCTCAAGTGATTATCCTCATGAGATTCTGCAACTTTTCTAAGCTTAGAATTTTTAGGAATATTTTTATTAACAATCATATTTCCGTTATCATTTGCTCTAGCTACTAAACCGCTATTATCTGGTATGTTGTCTGGAGTGAAAGGAACCTCGTACCTAGCTACCGGATCAATTTTTATTGGTTGTCTTAATTTAAAACCCATATCTTTATATTATTTTTGGAACTCTAATTCCGTTAAGTAATTCTTTTCTACCTTTACAACCACAGCCTCCAGGTATTTTATCAGCTAATTTTTTTATACCAGTAGCTTTAGTAAATTTTTCCACTACATCTCCAAGTCCAACTGTTTCCATATCTTACCATTTAACTTTGTCCGCCCAATAGGCCGCAGACATTTTACCTTTTGCTATATTTTTACCGTGTCTATCTTTGAAGCTTTTTCTTTTAGCTTTCATTTTAGATGATTCACCTTTTTTAGGTTTGCCAGCTGTTGACGCTCCTTGTTGGCCAAATCTAATAATCTTTTCTTTACCACCTTCACAAGCTTTTACTATGTGTGATTTAGTTCTATGAGTTGGTGTTCTTCTAGGTTTGTTACAAGCCATTGCTTTTTTATCAACTTTATCTGACATAGCTAAACCTTTTTCGTTCTTGCTAGCCCATACTGCTTTTCTTTGTGCGTCGCTTGCAAATCCCATAATTTATATTTTTCTACCTTTTTTATCTACCTTAACTTCTTTCACTATAACTCTAGTATTAGGCTTTTTATTTTGTAACTCTTCTAGCTGTCTATTAAGCTCTTCTAATTTACCATCAGCTTCTGTACCATCTTTAATCATACTAGCAGTTATGCTAACTTCTTCTTTTAATATGTCTTGAGTTTGCTCTAGCATTTCTACTTGATCTTTCAATTGCATGATCATTTTCTCGTTCCACTCTTCTTTTAATTCATACTCTAATCGAGTGACTTCTACTGGTGGTAAAGTTTTAGCTTCTGCTATGTCTTCTTGTAAAGTATAATACATACCTACTATTGTAGTAGTAAACATTATTATTCCAATTACAGTTTTTATATCAATTTTAAACTCGGTATTTTCAGATATTTTCATATTCCTCAGTAGCATCAAACGACGGGCATGCTTTATTAGCAAACTCGTTATGTGAATAAATAGTAGCAAGCGGAAACATCGCCATTAGTGTTTTAAGGACATGTAACAAACTTTCTTTTTGTTCTGGTGTTCTAGTATCTTTCGGAGTCTTACCATCTGCCTCAACGCCTCCACAATAACATACCCCTATGCTATTTCTATTGTGTGATTTGCAATGAGCTCCGATACGATCTATATCTCTACCTTTTTTAATAGTTCCATCTAACTCTATGTAGAAATGATAGCCAATGTCGCTCCAACCTCTAGAATTAACGTGCCAGTCTTTTATAGTTTCTACTGGTACATTTTGACCTTTTCTAGTAGCGGAGCAATGTATAATAATCTCGTTTATACTTCTCATACTTGATATTTAAAATCTTTTTTTATTTTTTTTGATTTCTTTTTGTTAAAAAGATTCATGTTTTCTATTTCTATATTTTTAGCTCTTTTCTTTCTTAATTTTTCAGTTTTTCTTTGAGCTTTTTTTTCTGGTGATCCTCCAAAAAACGCAGGAGCATTATGCATGTGTTTACCTAGTACGCTCATTTTTTATTTTTTAATAAATACCACTTGTGTGCAGTATAACCCAATGTTGTTAATAACAGTAGTATAGATAATACAGGTTCTAGCCAACCTAGACTAACAACCGTAGCTGATGTTATATTTAAACAATACAGCTTTAAATCATCTAATGAATTCATCTTTGTGCTAATAAAACTGGATTACCTTTGTAAGGCACATTATCAATTTTTTTAAGTGTAGGTGTAATTGTAGAGTTGTTTGATTTCATAACTCTAGTACCTACTATAGGCTTTCCGCATTTAAGCTTTTTACCTGCTGGCTTTTGTTTTTGTCCGTAACTTGGCATAATTTTGTTTTTAATTGTTTACAATATCCGTGTACTATATATAATCACGTATTATTTTTTAACTTTTACACGTTGTCGTATTTTCTCTTTTTCTTTACGTCGTATTTTATATCACCAGCTAACTTAGAAATATGTTTTTCATCAGCTGTCATTTGCTTTTTGCTACCACCATGCTTATTGTCGTAGTTAATATCTCTTTTTAAATAACTAGCGTGAGCCGCATCATCTCTCATAGCTGAATTAACATTTGCTTTGCTTATTTGAGTATGTTGTTCATGCATACCAAGAGCTTTACCATGATGCATAGCAGTACCTTCTGCTTCTTTTGCTTCAATAGCGGCTTTTAATGGTTCATTTAGATTTTTTTCTTGGCTTGCTGTTAAGTTTAACCCATCATACATATTCATAGACATTCTACCAAGCTTAGGCGTCTCTTGACTACCAGGTCCATCATACATTGGATTTCCTTGTGGAGGGTTTTCACTTACTTTTGGCTCTTTAAATAACGGCTTTTTTAACTTTGGCGGTTTTGGCGATACAGGTTCACCTACTTTTGTTTCTTTTTCTATTTTCTTTTCTTTTCTTTTCTCTTTAAACTTGGACATCATACCTTTTAAACCGCCTTCAGTATCTACGTCTACACCACTTAGATCTTCCCTAACTCTATTTGGATTAGCATAAGCAGCAAAACTACCTTGTTGGTTAGGAAATATAGGGGCTGGTGGAGTTGTCGAAGCGTCAGGATAAGGTTGACCAGGATTACTAGCCATGTTATTAAACATTTGCTCTCTACCATTAACGTTTGCAGAAACTTTATTAGCTGGCTGAGGATTATTAGGATCATTTACTAATACATTTTTATCTTGAGCACTACCAGCTCTGTTTTCTGGCTTTACTATGCCTTGCTGTTCCATCATTTTCTTTTTTTGTTCTTCAACTGGGTCAGGTTGGAGCATTGGGAACGCATGTCCTTTTTTACCTACCATTTTAAATCCTTTTTCATTCATAAGTTCTTGTTGTGTTTTTTCAATACTATTTTCGTTATTGTTTTCTTTAGTAATTGAGTTTATTGTGTTTATTCCATCTGCAGTTTTTAATTGAATACTGCTAATTGAAGGAATTTCGTCTGGATATGTTTCTTTAAATTTTTTAGCCATTGTCTTATATTTTGTCTTTATTAGCAAAGGATATAGCTTTTGCCGTAACCTTCCATGAATATTTATTATTGCTTTCTAGTTTTTTAGTAGGCATATCTTCTTCACCTAACATTATACGGTACATACGACTTATTAGTTGCTTACACTTATACGAAACTTTATATATATGATATTTTTGAGTTGTGCGATTTCTTTCTCTCCACACGTTAATCCACCCTTGTTTCAATAATCTGTTCCAGCGTCTGTTATCCCAACTGTATGAGTACGTACCTTTTTTATAATCATCTTTTGTAAAATGTTCTATTGCATCTAAGTAAACTAATAGCTCTAAATCAGCATCGTTTAAGTTACTTGTTTTACAAGCCCATTTTCTAATTATTCTATAATGTTTGAGTAAATTTAATTCTTTTAAATCTTTAGAAGTTAACCTTCTCATTTATTTACCTCTCCTTGCTTTTTTTGCTCTTTTCTTAGCTTTTCTATTTGCTTTTTTAGCAGATTTCTTTTGTTGTCTAATAGCTTTTTTATCAGATTTAAATTCTTGTCTAGCTGCTTTTTTAGCTAGTCTTTTATCTTTACCTTTTAATTGTTTAGCTGCTTCTTTGGCATCTTTCTTGTCTGCTTTAGCTGCTGCTTTAGAATCTTTTTTCTGGCTTCTAATTTGTTTTTTATTTTCTTTAGATTCTGCTCTTATATCTTTTTTAGTATCTGCATCACCATAGTCATCATCAAATCCTATTTGCTCTCCTTTAGTTACATCTGCTAATTCTTCATCTCCTTCTCCTTCTCCTTCAGCTGCAGCTGCGGCTTCAGCAGCTTTTTCAGCCGCTGCTTTTTCTTCCGCAAGTTTTTTTCTTTGGAAGAAAGCTCCAACCTCTTCTTTTGAGTAGTCAGGTTCTGAAGAAATCTCATCTTTAGGTGTAGCTTTTTCGTCCATTTCTTTTTTAGCTTTAGCAGCATCACTTAGTATTTGCTCATTTTGCCCTGCTACAACCACGTTTAATGGTGACTTCATAGCTAAGCTGTCTTTAAACCTGCTAGCAAAAGAACCACCTGTGTATTTACCTTTTCTTCCTGACTTTAAACTCATTTTTTATAGTATTACTACAACATCGAATTCTTTTATGATCTTGTATTGTTTATTGTTTAGTTCTATGTTGAAGCCAGACGACCTATCATAGTAAATAGCGTCGTCTGTTACTATTGCTTCAACATCGGTACCAACAGCTACAACTGTAGCCTGCCGATACCTTATATCTTCTCTTTGTTTTTCAGAAAGTATTAATCCACCTTCTGTTTTAATATTAGATTCTTCTATAGGATCTATAACTATATACTTACCTATCGCCTTCATGTCTTATATTATTAATTACACAATCAGTTGATAATATAGTTGTAGCTACTGAAGCCGCATTAATAAGAGCAGTTTTAGTAACTAATAAAGGATCTATAATTCCGGCTTTTACCATATCTACCGTATCTCCTGTAACCACGTCTAATCCTTTACCCTCTTCAAGCTTTTCAAGTTTTTCAATACCAGCATTATTTAATATCAACTCGTAAGGTCTTCTTATAGCTTGATATAAAACCTCTTCACCTATGCAAGTTGGTTTTAAATTAAAACTAGCATTTAATAAAGCTATACCACCACCTGGTACTATACCTTCTTTAATTGCGGCTTTTGTAGCACAAATAGCATCTTCAACTCTATCTTTCTTTTCTTTAAGTTCTATACTAGAGTTACCTCCAACTTTAACCGTAGCTACTTTAGCTTTTAATCTTGATAATCTTTTTTCTAGTTTAACTATAGTATTATTGTTACTAGTTTCTTTTAATTGCTTTTCTATATTTGACACTAAATCATTTACTTCAGAATTGTTTGATAGATCTACTTTTAATATAGTATCGTGTGAAGAAGTTATAGATTTTAAGCAAGAACCTAAATGCTCAGGTTGTATTATATCCATGTCATCTCCTAAGTCTTCATTAATCAATGTGGCATTTGTTAAAGAACATAAATCTATTAATGTATCTTTTTTGTTTAGACCATATGTTGGAGCATTTATAACGTTTATTTTTATGTTGCCTTTAACCTTGTTCATTGCTAAAGCATTCATAACTTGAACGTCCATATCGGCTATAATTAATAAGCTTTCGTTATTTTTTATAACGTATTCTAATACTGGTTGTATTTTTCTTATATTATCAATATGAGACTCTACAATTAATACTAGTGGTTTGTCTAGATCTGCTGTACCTTTATCTTTATTGTTTATAAAATGGTGACTTAATATTCCTTGCTCATACTGAACACCATCAATCATTTCAACTTTTGTAGTTGTATCATCACTTATCTCCATCATTACAACACCAGTCTCATCAACCATTTTAAAAGCATCACCAATAAGTTTACCTAAAGTTTTATCATTATTAGCTGATATAGTAGCTACTTGATTTATTTTAGATCCTTTTATCTTTTTACTTTTTTTACTTATATACTTAACTACATTATCAACTCCAGAATTAATACCGTCTTTCATTGATCTAACATCGTCAAGTAACGAATGTTCATTAGCGTGTTGTAATATAGCATGTGCTAATATAGTAGCTGTAGTTGTACCATCACCTGCTTCTTTTACAGTTCTTTGAGCTGCTTGCTTTATTAGCGTAGCTCCAATGTTTTCTAGTGGATCTCTTAGTGTTATTGAATTAGCAACAGTTACTCCATCTTTTGTTATCTGTGGATCACCATTACTATCTTCTATTATTACACATTTGCCACTGGCTCCAAGTGTAGAACTAACAGCGTTAGTTAGTTTTTCTACACCAGTTAATATCTGACTTCTAGCTGTATCGCCAAAAGCCAGATTTTTAACTAACTTTATTTCTTGCATTTAATTTTATTTAATTTGATTTGTTTTGAATATTACTCGAAGGTTTTAACTACTTTCGGTCCTTTGGTAAACTCTAGCTTTTTAGTGTAGTGCTCAATAGAACTATCTATTGCTTGCTCTGCTCCAGCTATTGTTTCTCTTCTGGTTACATCAACCCATTCATTTGAGTTCATGTCTTTATATTCGGTTTGTAAAAATCCATTAGGTAGTTGTACTATCCTCCAGTTTTTCTTCTGTGAGATATGTTTCCAGTACTTAATGGTTTCTTCTGTTGGTTGTGGTGCACTATTCCACGTATTGGTGCGGGTATATAAAAACGTCATTGTATTTGGTTTTAAGTTAAACGTTGGTTATTATATACTATCACTTGATAGTTCGGTTATTTAATATTT
>Ga0187219_1001239_pt1 | contig 12337 bp, 13 predicted proteins | sample 13SPOviralmetaG_FD_130162 | JGI IMG/M metagenome (GOLD analysis project Ga0187219, IMG submission 130162) | Marine viral communities from the oligotrophic San Pedro Time Series (SPOT) site, San Pedro Channel, CA, USA - 13 SPOT_SRF_2010-07-21... | ecosystem: Environmental > Aquatic > Marine >... | reverse complement strand
TTTCCACGACTGGTTCTCTTCCACCAATCTAGAAATATTGTCTTATTATTTATGTCTTCAATCTTAAAATCATAATAAAATAAACCGTCTTTATATAAGTACCAAAATTGGTATTTATGTGTTTCGTGATTCTTAATAGCTTGTTCTATTTTCTGTTTTCAAATTAAAGCAGTTGGAAAATCGTCGTGTGAAATATCTCTACTTTTCAATTCTTCAAGTCGATTAGATTCTCCAAATATCTTAAAGTCCATAAGTGAAAACATATTCTTTTCCAAGTAATATTTATAATTAGTATTTTCATTAAGAAACTTTACGACTCTTTTCTCATTAATTTTTCCCATTTTATAATCTTTATTAAAAAGCTGTTGAAATGTTAAATTACTATTCATTACTTTATAACAAGATTTCTTTTTTAAGTAGTTTATTTTTTCCGATTTTTAATAATCGTCTTCGCTTGGAGCAGACCAACCAGTCGGTGAAGCAGTTGAAATATTAGTAAAATTAAGAAGTTTATGTGATTGAAGAAACATTGGTGGATACTTGTTAAAACTCGCACTTGGATTAGTAGAAGTTGAATTAAGAACCCGAGCACCGCTTTTAAATGTTACTTTATGACCGCTGGTAGTAATAACCCAACAAGCAACTCTAATATTTTTACTAACACTGGCTGGTATTCCACGGACTAAAAATCTAACATTATGAACCCCAGCAAAATCATTAGCACCATTAGTATCTAAAAGAACTTGGCTCATAGTGTCATTAAAATAACTCGGTTGATAAAAGTTTTCTAAATACTGTATATCACCGTCAAATAATTTCAACCATAATCTCGCACCATTAGTAATCACAGCATAAAAACTAAAATCAACAATAAAAGCATTACTGGAAGCACCGTCAGTAATTAATTTTATTGAAAGTTCGTCATTTAAATCAACCCAACCAGTAGAAGTAACAGAAATACTTCTTTCTAAATATTGCTGATTCGGAATATTCACACCAATTTCGTATAAATGATTTTTATAATTAGTACTGTCTAATCTAAAATGTTTCATTGGAGTAGAATAATCACTATATGAAGTTCCAGTTCCAGTAGAATCTAAATAACCCGAAATAATACCAGTCTGATCTTTATATTCAATATCACCGTCGTCATTAATAGTTAAATTATCAGAACCAAATGTGATTTTAGTATCACCACCAGTAGCACCACTTGGATCAGTTCTTATATTTATTCTCTGACAATCCACAACTTCTTCTGTTATTGTGCCTTCGACATTAGCATAAATTGTACCGTCACATATTAAATTACCGCCAATATGAGCGTGTGAATTAATTGTGGAAAGATTCAAAGCCCAATCAGTATATGTATTGTCTTCCGGTACTGGTTTAGATCCGACTTTATTACTAGTAAAAGCACCAGCACTAGCAGTAATATCACCAGCAGTAGCAGTAATATCACCAGCAGTAGCAGTAATATCACCAGTTCCAGCAACAAAATTACCATTACTTGGAGTAAATCTAAATTGTAAAGTTGAAGAACTATCTATTATATCAACTGAATTATCACCGAGAATATCAACACCACCACGAAGTATAGTATTACCAGTAATTTCTAATGTTCCACCAGCTGTTATATCACCAGCAGTAGCTGTTATATCACCAGCAGTAGCTATTATATTACCAGTAGTAGAAGTTATATTACCAGTAATATCTAATAATCCACCAGCAGTTATATCACCAGCAGTAGCTGTTATATTACCAGTAGTAGCAGTTAAATCACCAGTAAGAAGTTCAATATCACCGAGATTACCATTAGAGTCTGTTCCAGTTGTCATTTTTCCGATACAAGTAAAAGTCGGAGTACCAACAGTAACACCACCAACTAACGCAATAGTTTTTAATGTAGCACCAGTAGAAGAACCAGTAATAGTATAATCAGCACCGAAAGACATAGTATTATTATTTAATGAAAAATCAACACCACCACTTGTATCTTCGGGTATAATAATTGTATTAGCATTAAAATTATCACAACGAACATTATTAAAATCAATTGTTCCAGTATGATTATTAACATTTATATCTTCACAATCGATAACTCCATTAGAACCGTTTAATTCAATAGTAGAATTACCGTTTCTTGGTAATTGTATTAAATCTGTTTTTACTCTATCTGAATCTAAATGAGTACAATCAATATTATTAGCATTAACATTATTAAATGTAATTGTTCCAGTATGATTAGAAACATTTATATCTACACAATCAATAATTCCATTAGCACCATTCAATTCAATATTTAATATATTTCCCGAAAACATTTCAATTCTTCCACCAGCATTCATTATAATATTTCCAGTAGTTCCGTCTAATTCAATTCTTTCAGTACCATTACTTGGATTATATACTTTTAAATCACCAGTAGCTCCGTCTATATCGATTGTTCGTGTAGTTCCAGCGTCACTAAATAAATCAACTTTTCCACCATTATTTACATTTAAATCACCAGTTCCAATAGTAATACTTCCGTCAGTTCCGGCACTATCAGTTCCAGTAAGAGTATTACCAAGTATCAAAAGTGAATCAGCAACACCACTTCCACCCATTAAAGTCAATAATTTAAAAGTAGCAGTAGAAGTAGCACCATTAACAGAATAATCATTTAGATTCATAGAATCACTATTTAATGAGAAAGTCAAAGTTCCAGTTTTCGGAAGTCCAATAAAACTTGTTCTTATAGAACTCAATTCAATTATTCCAGTATGATTATTAACATTTAGATCGTCACAAGTTATAGTTCCATTAGTTAATGTTAAATCACCATTAAGTGAAGAATAATCACCAGCAACAGTTAAATCTCCGTCTTGAAATGGTGAAACATTAATATCAACATTACCGGTAATAACAGCAGTAGTTGTTCCGTCTTTTCCATTTAATAAAAGTGTTTTACTGGTTATACTTCCAGTTTCACCAACAATACCAATAGTTTTACTTAATCCAACATTATCGTCATAAAGATTTATTTCACCACCATTATTTACTCCCATAATTTCAGAAACACCGTAAGATCGTATTTTAGAATTACTTCCCATAGTAATACTACCAGTATTACCGTCTAAAAATAATGTCTGACTTCCACCAGCGTCACTAAAAAACTCTATATCACCACCATTATTTATTTTTAAAGCGTCACCAGTGTTAAATGTTTCAATACCATTATTAGTTAAACTTATAATTGTATCACCAGTTTTCGGACATATAAAAGTATTAGCCCGTATTGTTTCAGCGTCTATATTACCAGTAGTAGAAATTGTTATATCAGTAGCAAGTTTATTACCAGTAATAGAACCGTCGGGTATTGTAGTTGATTCTACAAAATCCCATTCAAGTTTTCCAGTAGTACCATTTTTAGCCAAAACTTGATTCGGTAATCCCGCATTACCATTTATTCTTATAGAGTTTATATTATCACCAAGCCGTAAATTATCGATTGCTATATCGGTTGCTCCGCTTAATGTTCTTCCAAAGTTTCTATCGATACTCATTATATTAATATTAGATAATAAAATTAAAATTAAGTTTTTACATTAATATTATTTTCTCCATTAAGATTATAATTATGTCCGATATTGAAGAAGAAACTTCCATTACTGAAACAATTAATGAACCAATTGTAAATGACGGAGAACCAACTAGATCTTTACAGAAACCAAAGAAACCAAGAACTGAAAAACAAATCGAAGCATTAAAGAAAGCACAAATAAAAAGAGCTGAAAATATTGAAAAGCGTAAATTAGAAAAAGAGCAAAATAAGAAATTATCAAAAAAAGAAAAATTGAAGAAAGAACTTGAAGAAATTGAAAAACAAGAACAAATTAATCCAAGTAATAATGGAATGAATGAAGATATTGATACACAAGCTTTAATTAAAAAGCACGAAGAAGAATTAAGAAAATTAGCATTAGCAAATATTAATAAAAAACCAAAAGCAAAGAAACCAGTAAAACAAACTATAATATATGAAAGTGAATCTTCTGAAACAGAAGAAGAAGAAATTATTATTAAGAAGAAACCAAAAAGACAGAAACCAAAAAAGAAACCAAAAAAGAAAGTTGTATATGAATCTTCAAGTGAAAGTGAAGAAGAAGAAGAAGAAGAAGAATATGTTGAACCAACTCCACAACCAAGAAAACCATTAAGATATTCAGAAGTATTCCGTTTTAGTTAATTCCAAATTCGCACAATGATTAAAATAATTAATTTATACTAAAATAAAATATATCTTAATATAAGTATAATGGAAATTACTGAAATCGAACCCGAAAAGAAAATAGTATTATCTAAAATAGATTTTACTTGTGACGAAGAAGACGAATCAATACCAAAACCGCTTCCAAGACAACTTAATTTTTTTATGTTGATTTCCGGAAAACCAGCCAGCGGTAAGACTAGTTTAATACTTAATTTAATAGCAAAGAAAAATAAATGCTATAATTCACGATTCGATAGAATATATGTATATTCACCAAGTTTAATAACACTTAAAGACGATCCATTCGGAGAATTACCGGATAATCAATTACATTCAGAAATTACAAAAGAAAACTTGGAACAAGCATTATCTGAAATTGCTAATACTGGTGAAAAAATATTATTTATTATGGACGATACCGTAAATGATATGAAAAAAGTCGGTGTATTACAAATACTAAATAAAATGTTAATGAATAGAAGACATTTAGCGGGTGCTGGTGGTTCTTGTAGTTTTATAATCACTACACAAATATATAATAAAGTACCAATTACATTAAGAAAAACAGCAACACAAGTAATCTTATATTCAACAAAAAATAAAAAAGAAATTGATACTATATTCGACGAATTAATATTAATTCCAAAAGACGATTATTATCAGATATTAAAGTATTGTTTCGATAAGAAACATAATTTTATTTACATAGATATTAATAAATCACACGATAAAATGTTTCATAAATGTTTTAATGAATTATCATTCAGATCTAAAAATGAATTAGAACTTTAAGAAAATGGTCTCTGTGCTATTTCTGTTGTATTTCCGAGTTTCTGTGAAATACTTCTCATAGTTGATAATTTATTTCTATCGTCCATTCCACGCATATTAGTTAAATACATACTCGGGTCGTCGTAATGAGAATGTCTGAAATTACCAACTACTGGTTTTCCGACTGAACCACCACCGGTTCGTTGGTGAAAATCACCATAACGATCTTGGTGAAAATTATTTAATGACGGAAAACTTAATGGTAATGTTGAACTTTTATTCATATCTGCTTCATTGTAATCAGTTTTAAATCTCTTCTGAACGCTTAAACTCATACTTATTATATTTATAATAAATATTTTAAAAATGATAAATATATAAAAATTATATTAGTTAAAATCGATAGTAAAACTTCCGCTTTTAACTTCAAGATTATTTAACTTCTGTTCTTTCTTCTTTAATTTTTTCTTTTCATTCTTAACTGCTTTTTTAGTAATTGGTTCTCCCCAATTATATCTAGCCATTATCGGTAAAAGTTCTTCGGGCATTTTCGGATAATGAGTTCTATACCATTCTATTCCGTCAAGTTCATTTTTTACTTGAAGAAAAGAATATGGAACTCCGTTTTTATGTGGTGTTTTTCCGTCGGTTCTTTTACCATTTAATGTATCTGCTGAAACATAATAATCGTACATTTCATTATTAGCATATTCTTTCTCTTCATTTTTTCCACAAACATAATTTAATTTTTCGTCTGCTATATTATATAATATTTTATTACCACTCGGTAATTCCGCAGAGTGAATATGTTTAGAAGAATTGTCTTTATTATGTCTTGGATCTTTATCGAGTCCAATTCTAACTCCAACAGCTGATTTAACTGAAAACGGATTCTTGATTAATAACGGGTCTGACATTTATATACTATATTTAGAAAATAATTTTCAAGTAATTTTAGTTAATTAAACAAAGTATGCTTCGCTAATCAGATTTTTCAATTTTAGAAACTTTATCAAAAATACTTAACTTCTTATAATTATTAATTTCTGCTATTTTATTATCAATTTCTTCGATTAAATCTTCGTGATTATCCAAACTTAATAATAGTTGTTCTTTAACATTTTCTAATTCCACTAATTGGTGACTTACAGACCAGCGTCCGAGTTTCCATATTCCAATAAAACTTACACCAGCTAAAACACTTCCAATTAATTCACTATACATTTATACTTATAATCAAGAAAATAATTTTTAGATAATTTTAGAAATCTTAATAACCAAACCACCAACCATTATTTATATTTTCTTCCGCTTTTACAATTTCTTTCTGTACTTCTTCCCGTCTCTTATCGTCTTTAATTTTTATTTCATTGATATATGATTTCAAAGATTCCATATCACTAATAAGAAGTTTCTGTTTAGAATCGATTTCATTTATAAGATTTAATAACTTTAACATATTATTATTAAGTCTTAATAATATTTCACGATTCTTTTCATATTGTTTTTCTTCCATAAATATAACAGACTTATTCGGCATATATATTAAGTAAATATAATTTTCCAAATTCGCAGATTAAAATAATTTTTATTGGATATTCTAAAATAATTATGTCTTATATATTTATAAAGATTAATGCCGAAAAAATCAAAAGTAAAACAGATTCCAGCAAAAGCCGGTGCGAAAGCGAAAGTCGGTAGTGGTGGAAAAGTCGAAGTAGTTCTTAAAACTACAAAAGTCGTTAAAGACGCAAGTCGTGGTAAATATAAACCAAGAAAGAAAACAACTAAAAAACAAGACTCGTCTAAAAAACAAAAAGACGCATTACAATTATTAAGAGATCAAATAGAATTAGAAAAAATACAAGCATTACAAAGACAATCACAACAGCAACAATTACAATTAACTCAAAGATTACCAAATCGTAGATCAAGCGGTGACATAAATCAATTTTTCCGTGATTCTAAAAATACTGGTAAAACAGAAGTATTATCAGATTTACAAAAAGAAGTCGCAAAATTAAGAGAAGATCTTAAAAAGAAAGACGAGAAGCCAGTGGAAAAACCAGCAGAAGAAAAATCAAAGTTCAAACAAGAATTAGAAACTACTCAAAATGAAATACAACGGTTAAGAATACAGCGTGGTATTGCTAAAAGAGACGAAGAACAGAGAGAAAAAAATCTTCAAAGACAATTAGAAGAAGTAGAAAAGAAACAGAAAACAGAACAAAGTAGATTAAGAGTTGCTACTAGAAAATTAAGTAGTGAAAAAACAGCAAGAGAACAAGCACAGAAATCAGTATTTCAAGATAAAGAAGAAGAGTTTAAAATACAAGAATCTTTAACAAGAGCAAAAAGAAAAGAATTAAAAAAAGAAATAAAAAGAGAACCACCAAACACAAGACCAACTGTAATAGACGCAAGTGGAAATATTCTTGGTTTAAAATTGACTGATAGAAGTAAAGAAAGAGAAGAAAGAAAGAGACCAACACCAACACCCGAGCCCGAACCGGCACCGGAAAGATTTAAAGTTGGTGGAGAAATCGAAGTTCCATTATCTTCACAAGAAGATTTATTAGAAGCATACAGAAATAGAAAAAATAAACCAAGACCATTACCAAAAGAAAAAACCATAACAGAAGTTAAAACTGATATTGTTTCTTCACTCGATAATCAACCATTATTAGCAAAAGAAAGAGAAAGAGAAAGATTAGTACAGCAAAAACTTAAAATAGTAAGAGAAGAAAACGACGATAGTGGATTCCAAACAGCAGAAGAAATAGAAACAGAAGAAGAAGATTTCGAAAAAAATGTACCACTAGCAAGTGGATCTGTAAGTGTTCCCGACGAAGAACCAGCTGATATTGATATTAAAAAAGAACCAATAACAGAACAAGAATCAAAACAAAGAAGAGAATCATTTTTACAAGAAGTTAAATCACCGGAAGTAGAAAAAAAAGTTCAAGATCAATTAAGAGAAGAAGCTAGAAAATTAAGAGAACTTCAAGAAACCGGTGATAAAGCATATCAAGATAGATTAAAAGCACAATTAGAAATACAACAAGACGAAAGAGTAGCAAGAGATTTATTGTTAAAAGAAGCAAGAAAAAAAGATTTCAAATTACAATCAAAAGAAATAGACGACGCTATGAGACAATTAAAAGAAAAGAAACAGAAAGAAAAAAAGAAAGCTCGTGATAATTTAAGAAAACGGGAACAAGAAGAGTTTTTAGACGAAGTTGCTGGTGAAATTGTAAGTGGAGCAGTAGAACAAAATCTCGGTGAAAGAGCTGAAAAACAAGAAAAAGCAAGTAGAGAATTAGTCGGTAGTGTATTTAAAAATGTGACCGGTGGAAGAGCATTAGCAAGTGAAATTGTTACAGCAACACAAAAACTACCAAGAAGTACTGACAATAAAAGATATTCAGAAAGTAAAACACAAGAACGAATCGGTGATTTAATACATTCAGATTATACTAAAAAAGTTGGTAGAAAATCATATACACAAGAAGAAGCACAACAAAAAGAAGATAATCAAAAGTTCGTAACTGACATAAAACAAAGAATACAATTATCATTTCCGGAAATAAAAGCACAGAGTAATTACACGAAAGAAATGAAAAATAGAAAAGAAAATGGACTTGATAAAAGATTAGAAGCACAAATAAAAGAAGATATTGATTTAATTAAATCAACTGGAAAATATACTGGTAAAGAAATAGTTCAATTAACGGAATTATTAAGAGAAATGTCTAATTCAATAAAAGCAATTAAGAAAATCGAAATAGATAAAAGAGATAGAAGTGGAAGAAGAGAAACAGAAGAAGAAAGACTATTGAGAATTAGAGAAGCAGAACAGCGGGGCGGTGGTGGTCGAAGAGAAGATTTTATCGAAGATTCAGAATAAATAAAATTATTAATTCCAAATTCGCAGAATTAATTTATCTTATTTAAGTATAAAATGCCGAGTGAATTGAGTAAGAAAGCGTTGGATAGTGGTTTAATAACACAGAAACAATACGATAATCTACCACCCGCTTTACTGGAAGCTATTGCTAAAAAGAAAATGGGTTCTTCGAAACCAATGAAGAAAAAGAAAAGTTCTAAAAAGAAGAAATAATTACATAAAAATTAATATGTAATATATAATAAATGAGTTATGTTATTCCGAACAATTCTAAAAGTAGTGTAATTTTATATTTAGATAGTAGAGACGCTACTTCATATTTAGCAACAAAATTAGAAAATGATATAGACGGTAATAGTAGAGAAATAAATCTAAATAGTTATTTTCAATATGTATTAACAGAAAATATTGAAGTACCGTTAAATCAGAGAGCATTAGTTTCATTACAATCTGCTACAATTCCGTATAGTTTTTATAATATAAGAACTGGTGTAAATGATACTTTAATTTATGAAATTGCTAATGTTGTTACAGGGGTTTCTACCAACGCACAGACATTAACATTAAGAAGTGGAAACTACACAGCGTATTCATTAGCAGAAGAAATAAAAACCGTAATTAATAATCATACATTAGATATACAATATGATTTCGAAATGATTTATGATTCAGATAAAAATAAATATTTATATTCAATTATAAATGAAACTGACACGAATCAATTAAGATTAGATTTCTTTTTCGCAGATAGTATTCAATCTTGTAATATTGAAATGGGTTTCGAACCATTAAATCATAAGTTTTTTAGTGACACTATTCAATCATTAAGATATTCACAAAATGTAATAGATATAAATGGTTCAATTCACGGTGTATATATTAGAAGTAATTTAGTTTCCAAAGGAACACTAGATTCACAAAATGGAACATTATCAAATATTTTAGCAAGATTACCAATCAATATTCAGAGTGGCGGAATAATTTTCGGAGATAATAATCACCATAAATCAATTGTAGATCTTAAATATATTAATACTATCACAATAAGATTAACAGACGAAAGAAATCGATTATTAGATTTAAATGGATTACATTTTCAATTAGCTATTCAAATAGATTTTCTATATGGTAAAAAACCAATATTAATTCCAACTGGTGGTTTAAGTGAAAGTGCTGGTTCAAGTTTTCATAATGAAGAAGCAGAAAAAGAAATTAAAAAAAGACTAAAAAAACAATCTAAAATAAATAATCAAGAGAAATCTAAATAAATTATATCTCTATTAAGTATAAATATGGGATTCTTTTCACGACTTGGTAGTAAAATTGCGAGCGGGGTTCAGAGTGCTTCAAGACTTGGTAAAAAAGCACTTGGAACTGTTTCAAGAGTGGGACATAAAATAGCTTCAACAGGAGAAAAAATTGTTAGTGGTGTTGAACGAGTTCCAGTTGTCGGACAAATGCTTTCACCAGTAACTGGTGTTGTTCGAAGTGGAATTGGATTAGTTAAGAATGTTTCTGATTTAGCAGATACTGGTAAAGAAATGATAGAAGACGCAGAAGATATTGTTCGTCGTGGATCGTCAGCATTAAAAACCGGTAATGTAGCAGAAGCAACAGAAGTATTAAGGCGGGGAAAATCACTTGTTGGTACTGGAAAAAATACGCTAGAAAGAGCAAAAGAAGTTAAGAGTGAAGCTATGAAAGTAGCAAAACGCTCAATGTAAATAATTCCAAATTCGCAGAATTAATTTTAAGATAATTTTTTAGATAAATATATAAAATAAATATATTTATTATTATTATAAATGAGTTTATTAGAGAAGTATCAAAGAGTTCGTAACACTTTTAGTTATTCGGTTCAATCTTCAATGGGAACAGACAGATCTGATTTAACCGGTGACGAACTGGGACAGTTTCAAATTGAAATACCACCGTTTCCATTTCCGGAAAATCAACAGTCGAAACTTGGAATATTTACATTAGAAAGTTTCTTTATTACAGCACAAAACTTATCTGAATATGTGAGTAGTGGTGTTGGTGGATTACCGGACAATTCTATCTACGATATAAGTGGATTTTATGTTGAAGTAAATGGTCTTGGATTAAGACCACAAATATATACAACCAATCTAGCTTCCACTTTAAGAAGTAACAAAATGTTTCCAATAATAAATGAATATGGTAGAGCAAGAAGATTTTCCAATGGAGCAGATCCACCAGTTTATACTGACGATTACGCAAGAGTAACAAGTGGTGGAAAATGTCATAAAGAAGTTATATGTTCTAATCCAAGTGGTTCAGTGCTTCAAGTTAAAGTTTATTCTATGGATACGGGTCAGTTAATTTTAGACCAAAATAATTTAGATTCTGTAATTAATTTTAAAATTGAAATGCTTCCAGACGATTTTCAAGAAAGAGAAATGAGCTAAAACTAAAACTAAAATAAAGTTACAAATTGAAATTATTATATAAGTATTATTATAAAATGAGTTTCGAGAGAGTTGCCCCGCCACAAGTAAATTATGACAATGTTTTACCGCTTGCCGTTGAATCCCGTTCTAATCGCCGAGAGTTTCACCCGATTAACGGGCAGAGATTCAGTAATTCAAATGGAGCTACCATTGTACGAATCGATGTGAATGCCGATTCTATGTTAGATCCGACGCATTCTTATTTAGAATGTGATATTACTAACACTAACGCCACCGCTGATAGTTTTTTAAGTGTTAATCCATTTTCGCCCGCTTGGATACAGCGACTTCGCATTGAATCCGGTGGAGTAGTAATTGAAGATATAAATGAATATTCACGGCTGTATTCTATGCTGGTTCTTAATCAGACTCCCGCAGAATATGTTAAGAATAATATGAATAATATGGGAATGTATAATCCAGTTGTTGGTGGAAATCTTAAAGCGACCGCAGTTGGTAGTGCCGGTTCTGTTGTTGGTGGAGCTCAACACCACGGAACATTAGATACTAGTGGTGGTACTGTCACACCGGATAATATCTGCGGTAATCTTGATACAGAACTTTACTATCCACCGTCGGCACAAGCTGTTATTAACGGGGTTCAAGTCGCAGTCAATGACGGAGCTGTTACTGGTGCTGCTTCAAATCAGCCGACCGCTTCGGGTCTCAATGTGATTCAGGGTAAGAGTCGTATCGCTCAAAATCAGAGTCGTAGAATGTGTATTCCATTAGTGAGTGGGTGGCTAAATATGGATCGCTACATTCCGCTTATTATGTTAAATGCGGGTTTCACCATAGAACTAACATTGTGTGACGCAAACCGTATTGGACTTACACAGGTGGAACCAGCTGACGGTAATCCGACAGAGGCATTAATCGATTCTTCTTGGCACATTAGCGGAGTTAAATATGTAGCTCATTTAATCGATATGGAGC
>Ga0187219_1001235_pt1 | contig 12358 bp, 10 predicted proteins | sample 13SPOviralmetaG_FD_130162 | JGI IMG/M metagenome (GOLD analysis project Ga0187219, IMG submission 130162) | Marine viral communities from the oligotrophic San Pedro Time Series (SPOT) site, San Pedro Channel, CA, USA - 13 SPOT_SRF_2010-07-21... | ecosystem: Environmental > Aquatic > Marine >... | reverse complement strand
TGTTTAATGCTACACTTACAAATTCGCCTTCGCTATTAATATAGCCTGAACTTGTAGCGTTGCTTACACCACCACGTCTTGTACCTGCTGGAGCAAACCAGGGGAACGCAACTTGGTCGTTTAATACCATAGTGCGTAGTGCCATATGACTTGGAGGAACAACAATGTTATTACCTGCATTATCACTTGAGAATCCCCATGGATAATACATGCCTAAGTACTCATCGCGGCTAACTGCACCGTCGTCATTATCTTCAACTGCTAAGTTAACGTTAGTTGCCCATTCATTCAATGAAGTTGCATCTGGTGTTAATCTTGCTGGTGTATCGCCTACTACAAATGCTGTTAAGCGTCTATCATAGTTTAGTGTAACCATTTCGCCGATTAGTTCAGGATAACCTGGTGTTGCCATTAAGTTAAACTGACGACTTTCTTCGTCACGAATGTCTTGGTTGCCGTTAACCATTGCTTGCAATGATTGTACAACTGACTTACGCTGTGCATGACGTCCAAATGTTCCTGAACCGTCTTCGTTGTTGCCTGAATCTGTTACCCAGCGATGTGGATAGTATAGTGACATACTTTCATCTTCTAAGGTACCGCCTGCGCCAATTACACGATGACGTGTATTATCAGCTGCTGTGTCAACATAGTTACGCTCAAAACGCTTAACATTAAATCCGCTTCTGCGTGTATTCCATAGCAACATTCCTTCTGGATATAGTGCTGCATCAGGTGCATCTGGGTCTAAGTAATCGCTTGATAACAAGTCTATGATGTCAGCTTGTGCTGAATTTGCACCTGCGTCACTCCAACGTGCGTCTGCAAATAAGATACCGTTTTCACTAGTTTGATCTGACTTATCAATCAATATCCATTTAGCAAGAGTACTGTTATAACGATATATAGTTCCGTATGCTTCTACGTCTGCTGTGCTAACCCATAGATCGCCGTCTACTAAATCTGTAACGCCATCAGTTTGCTTTGTTGGTTCTGTTGCACTTACAATAGGACCAGTTGCATTTGAGTTAGGATATACAGTTAAATAACCTTGCCAACCATTTGCACCATCATGTACCATAATGTCTGCTTCGTCAACAACTGAACTATACCATAGTTCACCATCTGCTGTTAAACTTGCTGGAGCATCATCACTTGCAGTTGCAACTAATGGCTTCCAGTTTGAAATAACCAAATCGTTAACACTGTCACCTGATGGTGCAGTATAAACGTTTGCTTTTGCACTGTTACCTGTAGCAACAAATCCTGCTGCAACTAATGCGCCATCTGTATCTGTAATACGAATGTCGCCGCCTATTTTGTGCTGAATTACAACTTTATTACTTGCATCTACAAGTGCTACAATATTAGTAAATCCTGCGCCATTAATTGCTGCTGCAATTTTATCAGCGTCTGTAGAAGCTCCTAATAATGCTGCTGTAGTAATAGTTTTTCTAGTTCTTGTTAAAGAGCCTGCTGTAGTTTCTTCTAAAGCAAAAGACTTTGCGCCTGCTGACATTTGAGTAGCAATTTTATCACCTGTTGCAATAGTTGCACCAGCTACTGCTCTAGAATAAATTCTAAAATCTGCTAGTACTGGACTTGTTTCTGAATCGTTAGCTTTTACATATAAATCGCCAGCTAATAGATTTGCGCCACCGCCGGATTTGTCTAAACCAAATAATGCGCCTTCAGGTGATGCATACATTGGTGCTGCAACTGACTGCCATAATTGTGTATCAGTGTTATATGATTTTACGCTAAATTTTGCACCGCCATTTGGTTCAGTTGTTTTGACCCAAATACTTCCTGTAGGTGCTTCTGATGCGCCACTATCTTTATATGCTGGAGGTAGTGTGTGTGGTGCAATTGTTACTTTAGGTGCAGCATACGTACCTGTTACAATACCTAATGCGCCGCCGTTGTCTGAATCAGTATTTGCATCGCCAACTAGTGCTCCTGTGCCATTTTCAACAACTACGTCTACTCCAGTTGAATAAAGTTCTAATGCACTATCAACAACTGCTGCTGTTACACCTGTAATGCCGCGACTGTTAATGTCTGCTGCTAATGTTGTAATATCAGTACCAGATGCAGTAACTTCTAAAGTATTAATTGTTAGTTTATCACCTAAGCTAATACTTACTGGAGTTGCTGTGCCGCGTACAACTGGCCAACTTGCGCTCCACTGTGTTGTTCCAACTCTTACCCAGTCGCCTGCTGTGCCTGCTGCTGATGAATTAGCTGGTGTTTTATAATAAACTCTAAAGTTTGTGTTTGTAGCTCCTGATGCAATTGTACCATCAATTGCATAGTCACCTATTTGACCAATTGATGTTTTTGGTGCATCAGTGCCGCTGTCCATATCTGATGCTTCAACAATTACTGTACGAGGAACAACTGAAAAACTTTGTCCGCCTGTTGTTGTTACAGATGCTGCATTCCATTCTAAAATACCAAAACTTGTAACTTGCGTGTCAGCCCAATATGCGCCGTTTGCTGGCTCGCCGCCTGGTGCTGTAACTTTTGCTCCAAGTTTTCCTAAATCTAAATCTGCTCTTACTACGTATGCTCTATTACTTACGCCGAGCAATGAGTATGCAGTTTGTAATCCATATTCATTTAATTCACCTCCGTGAATCATATTTCCATTTGCGTCACTATAAAATAGTGGATCGCCAAATGTTTCACCAAGCTCTCTTTGGCTGGTGATTAAGTAAGGTTTACCAGCGTTTGCCTTTGTTGTACCTGCTGCAATCCCTGCGCCACTACTGCTATTTTTATTTTGAGCAGTTGCAACAAAGATCATAGGTACCGTGCCAGCTGCGGCCGGGGTGTAGAATGATTCGTCAATTACATTGACTTCTACGCCTGGTGATACTAATGCCATGATGTTTTCTCCTGTTGGATGTTAGTGTTAGTTCTATACAGTATTTATTACTTTGTGGAAATTTCGGCCACATTATCATACAAAAAAAGGCACCAAAAAGGTGAGATAAATACAATATGAGACCGTTATGCACTTGTGGACAGCGTCCAGCTGCTATAAATTATAAAAAAGGTAATAGAACTTATTATCGTAAATTGTGCGAAACTTGTTTACGCAACGGAGCAGGACACGGTATACCTAAATGGAAACAGCGTGGATACGAAAAGAAAGATGTTTGTGAAAAATGCGGATTTAAATCATCGCATGGAGAACAGTTTAATGTCTATCATATAGATGGAGATTTAAATAATTGTCGACCTACAAATTTAAAAACTGTCTGTGCTAATTGTCAACGCATTATGCAAAAACAAGGAGTGCGTTGGAGACAGGGTGATTTAACTCCGGACTTTTAGATGTTCTATTAACTGATATGTATTGAACATTAATTGATCTAAGTCTCTATTATTATCAATAGTAAAATCAGCCATCCATTGTTCTAAGCTCATTGAATCTTTTGCTTCGGGCGGCAAATGATCTGATCTATCAACCCAAATTGCGTAATCAAAAACATTAGTATTTTTCATAGCAAAGAATTCACGTTTGTTACGCAATCCGCAATATATATCGTGTTCTTTGAATATTTCTCTGCCTAATGTAGCAGCGTCTTTTTCATTATAGTCACAAATAGCATTGTACCATTCCGCACGATGATTGTGTCTATCTTCATAGCACTCTTCTTCTGAAGTGTAGTTATACTTGTCTTTTAATTGATCGTAGATAAAAAGTTTTGAACAAAATCGACTACTGCTCTCAAAACTATAACCGTAATTTTTTTCTAGTATTTCACAGACTGTGTCTTTGCCATGCCTGCCATGTCCGATAACTAATAGTTTTAGATTGCTCATAAAGTCTCCTAATTTTTATATAGTATACTATATAAACTAAGAGTTGTCAAGCAGTTTAGCCAATTAAAAATCCATAACCTGTGCCGCCCGGAACTGCTAAACTTACTTCTGCTTCTAGTTTATCCATTTCAGCTTGTGCTTCTGCTTTGAGAGAGTCACCGTTAAGTGTTGAACCACCTTGTGGGCCTGCAATAGTTGCAAACTTTGAACGTGCTTCGCCTAGCATATACTTACAACTTGCAAGTGTATAATCTTTAATCCATTGTACGGCTAGATAATCACTAAGTAGTTCTGAATCAGGACGATAGTTATATGCATAAAGTAATATTTCTTCTTCTGCTCTAGGACGTTGTAGTAGAGTTAATTTTTTAGTAGTTGTGTTCCATTTAAATTCTATAAATGATCCAAACATTCTTCCTACTAATTCTTGGTGTTGTGCAAACATATCATATGTTGCTAGTCCGCCCATTTTACTACTAGATAAAAGATAAGTGTTTGTATAAGCTAAGTTGAATGGTTCAAATACACTGCCGCCATCGCCACCACCAGTTCTAGAACCTATGCTTCTACGAAACAATTTACGTACTTCCATTATTTCGTTTGGTAATATGTACTCGTTTTGATCTACTACTGTTGTTAAAAATATATATGATTCTTCAACACTATTATCACTACGCTGCCTAAAACGTGTAAGTGCTTTAGTTAGTGCAGTTTGATAATGTATAGGATCAAGTTCAACATCAACCATGCCTCCGCCGAGGAATGTGTTAACATAATCGTATACTTCTTGTTTTTGCGTTGCTAGTGTCATATGAAAGTCTCCATTAGTATTTATCGTTAACATAAATATGTATATGCCAAGACTATCATTATATAAACCAGAACGCGGCAATGACTACTATTTTTTGGACAAACAAATCCAAGAAATGTTCACTGTTGGCGGTACTGAACTAAATGTACACAAATACATAGGTCCAGAAAATCCATCTGATGGTGAAGCAACTGCTGATCAACCCCAGTACGATGCAATAGCAGAAACAAATATACAAGATTTGCTATTTTTAGAAAATAGAGATAGAAAATACGACCCAGATGTGTATAGTATGCGAGGAATTTATAATGTTCAAGATATTGACTTTGATTTAAGTCAATTTGGATTGTTCTTATCTAATGATACATTATTCTTAACAATACACATTAATAGTAGTGTAAAAACTATTGGTAGAAAAATTATGGCAGGTGATGTGATTGAATTACCACATTTAAAAGACGAATATGCCCTTAATGATTATACTTACGCACTTAAAAGATTTTATGTTGTAGAAGATGTAAATCGTGCAGCTGAGGGATTTAGTCAAACATGGTATCCACATTTATACAGATTAAAACTAAAACAAATAGTAGACTCACAAGAATTTTCTGAAATACTTGATTTACCTGCAGAAGAAGGTAGTGATAACACACTTAGAGATTTGCTTTCAAGTTACGAAAAAGAAATGCAAATTTCAAATGCTGTTGTTGCACAAGCTGAAGCCGATGCTCCTAAGTCAGGATACGATATAAACCATTATTATACTGTTGCAACTAATGATGACGGAACAGTTGATTTAAAAACAGCAGATGAAACAGATATAGATGCAAGTAATATTACTACAAGTGTAGACGAAGTTACTGACAGACCCGACAGAGAAGGCTATACCGGCTATCTTGTTGGTACTGGTGATAGTGCTCCTAACGGTGCACCATTTGGTTTTGGAATACAGTTTCCGAGAAATAATGTAGATGGAGATTATTTTTTACGCACAGACTTTTTGCCAAACAGAATGTTTAGATACGATGGCACACGCTGGGTTAAAGTACAGGATGATATTAGAATGTCATTAAGCAATACACTTGAAAGACAAACATATAAAACTTCGTTTATTAATAATACAAATTCAAGTGACATTGGCGGAGATATTGTTGAAGAAAGACAGAGTCTCTCTAAAGCACTCAAACCAAAAAAACCAACGGCGGATAACTAATGCAACATTTTTACGACGGACAAGTAAGAAGATATATTACACAAATGATGCGTATACTTGCTAATTTTCCTGTACAAGACGGTAAAGGTGTGCAAAAAGATGTTCCAGTAACATATGGCGATCTAACACGACAAGTGGCAAATATTATTCGAGAGAATAGTGAAAATAAGATACCTAGTGCGCCTCGTATTGCTGTTTATTTGACTGGTCTTGAATTAGATAAGGATAGACTAACTGATGCAACATATACACGTAAAACTAATATTAGAGAACGAGCGTATGATGACGAAACAGGTGAGTACTTAAATTATCAAGGAAAAAACTATACTGTAGAAAGACTTATTCCAACTCCTTACATGATGCGTATCAATGCAGACATATGGACTACTAATACTGATATGAAGCTACAGTTATTAGAACAAATATTAGTTTTATTTAATCCAAGTTTAGAAATGCAAACTACAGACAATTTTATTGATTGGACTAGTATTACTGTTGTAAATTTAGAAAACGTTACTTGGTCAAATCGTAGTGTTCCAGTTGGAGTAGATAGTGAGATAGATATTGCTACGCTAACATTTAGTGTGCCTATCTATATTAGTCCTCCAACTAAAGTACGCAAAATGGGTGTTATTACAAATATTATTACAAGTATGTTTGACGAAACTAATGGTACTATTGAAGATGGTGTAACAGTTCCAGAGCTCAATCAATATGACGATTATGCAACATCGGGCACTATAGAAAATGAACATGGTAGAAAAGCTGCTACAATTCTTGCGTCTGAGACTGCAAATGTTAATTATAAAACATACGGAGTATACGTCGATGCAACAGAAGCTCAACTGTATTCTAACGGAATAGTTGGTAATAGAAATTGGAGAGAAATTTTTGAAGCACTTCCAGGATCATATGCAGCAGATGTAAGCAGAATTTATTTTAATAATGTTGATTCAGATGCTACTGTTACTGGTACATTTACGCTAAGTCCGTTTGATGAAGGAAAAATATTAATTAATTGGGATTTAGATAGTTTTCCAACAGATTCAATAATTGACGGACGTACTAGTATAGATTTTATTATTGATCCTACAAAGTTTAATCCAAGTAGTATAAAAGCAAGCGGTGTTAGATTATTATTATTAGACGATATAGGTAATGCTAATGCAGTTAATACACCAAGTGCTTGGCAAAATAATGATGGCAGCGGATTAGTTGCTAAAGCAAATGATATAGTAGAATGGAACGGAAGTAAATGGAATGTAGTTTTTGAGGCAGCAACTACTACCGAAACTACATATACAACAAATTTAAATACAAGTGTACAATATAGATTTAAAAACGGCGAATGGCTTAAATCAATCGACGGAGATTATCCAGTTGGCACATGGAGAGTAGAACTAGCTGGCTAACTATATGTATGAACCATATGATTACATGTAGTGGAGCATTGTTCTACACATTAGATACTAATAGATTTCTTTTCTTACATCGTGCTAATGGCAAACGCAATAACATGTGGGGACTTGTTGGCGGCACAAATGAAGGTGTAGAAACACCATGGGAAGGGTTAAAAAGAGAAGTAGAAGAAGAAATTGGATTTCTTCCTGATATAAAAAAGACTCTTCCATTAGAAAGTTTTATATCTAACGACAATAAATTCTTTTTTCATACTTATCTCTGTGTAATACAATCTGAATTTATTCCTATCCTTAATGACGAACACAACGGTTATGCTTGGTGTTCGTTTTCAAAATGGCCAAAGCCTCTTCATTATGGTTTACGTAATACACTTCAAAGCAAAGTTAACTTAACTAAGTTAGAAACAGTATTCAAAACTATAAACCTTCTTGACAAATAATCTAAAAGGTAGTATAATATAAACATGAAAGTATTAGTTCTTGGCGACATAATTATCGACAAATATATTTACGGTACAAGCACTCGGATAAGTCCTGAGGCTCCTGTTCCTGTTGTAACATATAAACGTGAAGTTGAAACACTTGGCGGTGCAGGACTTGTATATGAGAATCTTAAAAGTCTAGGCGTTGATGTTACATTATTTGAAACAAATCAGCCACACAGTATAAAAACACGCATTATATGCGACGGACATTATATCACACGAATAGATGATGATAAAGATGCAGACGGTTCTGCTGTGCTAAGAAATGTATTACGTAGTGATTTTTCACAATACGATTATGTAATATTAAGTGATTATAACAAAGGTGTACTAGACGAATCTCTAAGAATTATTGAACATATTAATAAGTTTGATTGTAAGATTATTGTAGATCCTAAAGAACATGCAACTCAATATAAAGACGCATGGTTAGTAAAACCTAATAACAGTGAATTTACTAAGTTTGGGTTTTGTCAGTGGCAAGGAAATATTATTACTACTAATGCTGGTGATAATGTACTTGCTAGTATAGATGGTGTTGAGTATAATCTGCCTGTGGCGCAAGTAGAAGTATCAGATGTTACTGGTGCAGGTGATTGTTTCTTAGCTGCATTTGTATACGGTTTAACTAAGAATTATGATTATACGCAATGTTTAGAACTTGCAGTAAAAGGTTCTACAGAAGCAGTTACGCATGTAGGTACGTATACACTTAATGTAAGCGATTTAGAAGAAAATGTAGTATTTACTAATGGTGTTTTTGATATACTGCACACGGGTCATTTTGAGCTGTTAGCAAAGGCAAAAACACTTGGTAATAAACTAATTGTAGGTATTAATTCAGATGCAAGTGTTAAAAGATTAAAAGGCGAAAATAGACCAATTAATAATGTAGCCATACGTACAAAACAATTAGATGCATTACCTTGGGTAGACGAAGTTCACGTTTTTGAACAAGATACTCCTTATGAGTTAATTAAGCATATACAGCCTAACTTAATTGTAAAAGGCGGTGATTATACTGTTGAAACTGTAGTAGGACACGAGTTAGCAGATGTGTATATTGTACCTACAGTAGAAGGTTATTCAACAACAAAAATTATAGAGAAAAGCAAATGAAAATATTAGTTACAGGACATAAAGGGTTTATTGGCAGTAATATTGCATTGTACCTTATGAATCAAGGACACGAAGTAGAAGGATGGGAATGGGAGCCTGGTATTATTCCTAGTACAGAAGATTACGACTGGTGCATACATACTGGTGCAATTAGTTCAACTACATACACTGACGTTAATCAAATACTAGAACAAAACTTTGAGTTTACTGTAAGGCTTGCACAAGTATGTGAAAACTTTGGTACTAATTTACAATATGCATCTAGTGCAAGTGTATACGGACCCACAGAGCATTTTACTGAAGACGGACCATTGTTGCCGCAGTCACCTTATGCATGGTCAAAGTATTTGTTTGATAGATTCTTAGGACAGTTTCAAGACGAGTTTGAAATAATTATTCAAGGATTTAGATATTTCAATGTGTATGGCGAAGGCGAGAATCACAAAGGCGATCAAGCAAGTCCTTATACTAAATTTACAAAGCAAGCTAAAGAAGATAGTGTAATTACACTGTTCGAAGACAGCGACAAATATAAACGAGACTTTGTTTGCGTAGATGATATCTGCAAATTACACGAAAAAATGTTTGATGTAAAGCAATCAGGTATCTTTAATGTAGGCACAGGACGTCCAGTAAGTTTTGAAACAGTAGCACAAACTATTGCTAAAAATCACAACTCCGGTATACATTATATACCAATGCCAGAAAATTTAAAGTCGCAATACCAAAGTTATACCTGTGCAGATTTAACTAATTTAAATAGTGTAGTAGATATGCAATGGACAAACATAGAGGATTATATAAATGCAAGAACCAACTAGATTAGAAGGTGTTGTTCAAAAAGGCTGGGGATACGAATTAATTTGGGCTACTAATGAAAAATATTGTGGTAAAATTATGTATTTTACACAAGAAGGTGCTAAATTTTCAATGCATTTTCATCGTGAAAAAGACGAAACTTGGTTTGTAAATAATGGAAAATTTTTAGTTCGTTGGATTGATACTACTAACGCACAGTTGCATCAACAAGAATTAAAAGAAGGAGATGTCTGGCACAATCCTCCATTACAACCTCATCAATTAATTTGTTTACAAGCAAATTCAAGTATTACTGAAGTGTCAACAGCTGATAGTGTAGAAGACAACTATCGTGTTGCGCCGGGTGATAGTCAAGCGCAAACAACAATACAAGCCGAGCAAAGCAATGGTTGATATTTATTGGGGCGAAGATCCCATGTCAACACCTGAATATGTTGCACCTAAATGTGTAATTGGTTTAGATAGAGATGGTGTTATTAATGTTGACCGAGGCGAATACACTTGGAAGATTTCAGACTTTGAACCTATACAAGGAAGTTTAGAAGCAATTGCTACACTAAGAAGATTAGGGTACGGAATTGCTATTATTACAAATCAAGGCGGAATTGCAAAAAAACTTTATACAGAAAATGATGTTGAATCACTACATTTACACATGTTAGATCTGTTAGGTAAAGCAGGATGCCCGAGTATTGATGCAATTTATTATAGCGAAAGCAGTCATAAAAAAGATTTATATGCAAAACCAAATATTGGTATGTTTAAGCGATGCGAAAAAGAAAATAAACATAAAAATATTAAATTTAATCAAGGTTATTATGTAGGTGATAAAATATCAGACTTAAAAGCTGCAATGAAAATAGGTGCAAAGCCTATTCTTGTACGTACCGGGTATGGCAAAGAAACTGAAGAATTAATTAATAAACGATTTACATACAAGTCAATAAAAAAGCGTACCAAAGTTTTTGATACGCTTTTAGACTTTGCAAATTATTTAAAAGATTAAGCCTGCGCTTCACCCCAGTTAAGAATAATATTTGCATCAATTGCTGTTCCACTAACCTTATACACGTTAATTGCAAGAACATCAGGACCATTAGGGAATGTTCCTCTACCACCTAGCGGCGTGTTTGTAAGTTCTTTCAATTCACTAAAATCAACTGTTGCACGTTCTCCAGGGTTTGCAATAAACGAAAATATTGTTTCTCCAGGTTGCGCAAATGGCGGTTCTATAAACTCAAGTTGTACTGTGCCTGAGCCAGCAGTTAATGTCCCACTAAACGCATTATTAAACTGTACACTATAATAATCAGTACCACCAAAGGTTATGAGTTCAATACTATTCACCTGAGAGTTTGCAGCAAACGATACAGATCCGCCTGATGTAACATTTGTACCAACTTGTATTGCAGTTGCGTCAATTGATGCTTTTGTAAACAATCCAAAGTTTCTATTTGTTAAATCGCCGCCTCTTTCAATATTTACAGTAACTCCAATGTTTATATTAGAATTTGCGTTTTGACTTAATCTGTACCTATAATATGTGTTAGCGCCAGAGCCAAATTGCCCAGTAAAGCTACGAACAGTAGTATTCGCTTGAATAGTGCCACCTGTTATAATTTCGCCTACAATTACAGTAGCATCTTGTGTACCAAATTGTGTTTCTATTTCCGAACGAAGAATTCTTATATTGCTTCTGTCGTTTCGGAAGTATTGCGTTAACGGTTTTTGCATTAGCGGCTGCGCAGTTATAGTAGCAGTTGTAGCAGCAGCACCTGTACTCCAATTAACACTACCTCCAGAAGCAATTTGTGCAAAACTAGGCTGTCCACCCTGTGCAACTGAACTTAGTCCAGACCATCCAATATCATCAGGATTGAGTGGATAGTTCTGTGGATTTAGAACGCCTTCAACAACAATGCCGCCGGCACCGGTATCAGACGTAACTTCTAAACTTTGTAGTAATAATTGAGCTCTGTTTAGTAGTTCTCTTTCGCCTAGATCTCCAATCAATGCATTTGAAACACTCGGAGCTAGTCTAATTAAGAAAGCAGTTTGTTTAGTAGTACTAATTTCAATTCCTGTTTCAGCATAGTTAAAAATATATCCTCGATCTTCATCAAAGCCACCGTCTGTAATAAACGCACTACCCCAGTGACTAATAAGTGGTGTAATTGTTTGCGATATTAATACAACACCTGTTCTATCATTGTGTGTTGCTGCTACTCCAGCAGTATATTGTCGATTTGCACCAGCTTGGAAATTCTCAAATGTTGCTCCCCTAGTTAATCCGGTTAATTTATTATTAACTTTATCATTACCGTTAAAATCAATAATTTCATTATCAATATAAACAGTGCCGTAATCAGGGAAGAATGAAGAATCAACTAACATTAGTTCAGTTGCTGACGCAGATAATTGTTCGGTTAACTTACCTGGAGGACCTTCGTTAGTAACTTCATAACGTACAGGCAAGTTACCTGAACGCATAAACGCTTCTGTGTTTACGTTTGAGTTACGCATTCTGTGCGCAAATACAAAGTTACCATCTGATCCACGTAACATGAAGTCAATAAAACCAGCACCATACCAACTGTACTGAATACCAATCATTTGCATTTTAGCAATATCAATATCGTAACCACTTGGTCCGTTG
>Ga0187219_1001233_pt1 | contig 12377 bp, 24 predicted proteins | sample 13SPOviralmetaG_FD_130162 | JGI IMG/M metagenome (GOLD analysis project Ga0187219, IMG submission 130162) | Marine viral communities from the oligotrophic San Pedro Time Series (SPOT) site, San Pedro Channel, CA, USA - 13 SPOT_SRF_2010-07-21... | ecosystem: Environmental > Aquatic > Marine >... | reverse complement strand
GTTGTCTTAACGATGTGTTCCATCTCTTCACCAAAGTTGTCAAAATCTGCTTGTGGATTGTAATTTGGATTTACTTCACTCATCTCTCTTTGGTGTTAAAGGTTTTGTCGTAGTAATTAAGTTCATCTAATACACTATCCATAGCGTCTCCTCTTTCGTAGTGCTGACCATTTCCTAAACCATCGGAGTACACGCTTATAATCATCTCTTTCTCTTTCTCAAGTAGTAATTTTGCCTCTTTTATTGCTACTTCTAGACCGTGATGGATTCCCTTTTCTATAAAAAGCTTATTAGAATTCTTACTCTGAAGATATTCAAGCATCTCAATCAACTCTTGTATTGGTGTTTTCATCTCTCTTTGGTGTTAAAGGTTTCCATTGATTTTGATATGTGCATAGCAATTTCCAATGCTTCGTGCTTCCACCTTGTGTTCAAAATATCATTATCGGATTGTGTATAAGGAATTCTTGCAATCTTATACTTGCCACCCAATTCCGTACCCACTACATTCCAAGCGTCTTTACTTCGTGAGTGTACTACTTCTGTTTTCATCTCTCTTTGGTGTTAAAGGTTGTTATATATTTCTTTTTTAACCACTTTCTTACTTCATGAATATACGAAAGGTCATCTACTTCTCCAAATGTATTTGACTTTTTTAGGTTTTCTTTTGCTGAAAGAGGTTGGAGGTTACGTAAATCATTTACAATGTGGATTGGAGTATCCTTTTTAAACCAACTAAGGGGAATAATATGGTCTATATGGTCATTATCCCAGTCCATTCCTTGTTTATCTAGATGTTCTTTTAATTGGGTAGCTGAGTATCCTAATAAGGTTTTAGTGGTAGCTGTTTTATTTCTTTGGAAACGTTTAAGGGTATTTTTAAGAATATCTCGCCACCTCCCAACGTGTTTATTTTCTTCTCTATATATTTTTTCAGTTTCCCTTATCTTCTCCCTATTATTTTTTCTATATTCATAACCATATTCTTTAACATGCTCCCTATTTTCTTGAATCCAAGTTTTATTATATTCTCTAGCATATTTTAAATGTTTTTCTTTATTTTGGATATACCATTGTCTTGTCTTAAGACTAACACATTCTCTACACCAACAACTTAACCCATCTTTTTTTTGCTTATCTTTACAAAATTCAGTTAGGGGTTTTTCAATCTTACATTTACTACATTTTTTCATTGACAAAAAAACCTAAGACGCTTTCGGGGTCGAGCTTCCCTACTCACGCTTAGGCTTTAAATATTTTTATGTATTACCGGCTCGACTCGGTCGATAATACATATTAAAGAAATAGGGAAAGTTAAATAATTCCCCCAATAATATCTCTATCTTCTAGGTGGTCGTATTCATTATAGGTACTAATTAAATAACCTGTTTCTACAGGTGTAAAACCACTAACACATAGCCCTTTTAACTCCTCACTATCAAAGCGCTCACCCAGATTCATATGAGTACTAATATATGGCCCCCCACTGGCGTCGACCATATTAACATTCTTGGTGTCTGAGTAGACTAAGTGTCCATACTGAGCACATATGGGTCCAGGACCTACATACTCATCATTCTCATAGATCATCTCATGAACTGCATTCTTAAAATCTTCAATATGCATTGGGATAATTCCTTGAGAACCTTCATCCTTACAGTACTGCTCATAAGCACGTTTGTATACGTTTGGGAATCCAAAGCGGCAATACTTAAAGTTACCTTCCCACAATACACTACCATCCTCTTGTTTGGTGAATGTGTAAACATCTCCGTATCTGTTTGTGTAACTGTACATAACTTATTTTGATTGAATTAACAACATTAGAGCATTGATTTCACCTCGGTCTTGCCAGCCCAAAACATCATCATGATGATCAGGGAAGAACTCACGAGTAAAACCACCATTAGGGCTAAATACTGCTACCTCAAAAGCAGCAAAATCATCAGGACTATCCTTACCTTCACGTGGTGTACTGTAAGCGAAACCACCCGCAATTACACTAATTGAAAATCCATTATCAAAGTCTGTTCGGGCATTGATGCCACCTGTTCCATTTTTATGGAATACTAAATCTTTAAATGTTTTCATAACTCTTATTTTTTCTTATTCAACGTATTGAATATACGAAAATCTTTTCGGGTCTCCAAATTTTATTCACGATATTTCCCCTGGATTACTCCAACTATAAATTTAGCTATCCAATAACTTAATCCTATAACTGAAATTAGAGCTATTAATTGTGACATACCTATTTATCTTTATTACGTTTTCTAAACCAATTTGAAATATAACCTACTGTAATAGTTATAGCTACTAGACCAATTGAGAAAGTAATCGATGCCCATTCTCTAGGTAAAGTAATTGAGTATTGCCATAACCCAGCAATATAACCAAACCATAACCCAACCCATACCATACTAGGTATACGTTTAGTTTTAAGTACTATTTTATGGACTTTAGAATCGTGTACTACTCTTGATAGAGCATCTTGAAGATCTTTCCCATATGCTGGGATTGTTTCTGTAGTCCCATCTTCATTAAGGATTTCAACTTCATATTTCATCCAATCCTCAAATGTATTACTATCCTTTCTATAGGATACATTCAAAACTTTACGACGTCTTTTCATACTAACTATTTTTACCTCTTTTTGTTTTACGTTTAGACCAAGTTAAATACTCTTTATCACTCATCATAATGAGTTGTCTTGGGGGATTTTGACGTGACCTAGTTTCCATTAATTCAACAGCATCACTAAATGAATTCATTTTAAGATGTTCGTCACCATCAATAACATACCACATAAATGCTGTTCTAATATCTTTCATTTTTTTTAGTTACTAGTAGTTTAGGAGGATTTAAAATATATTTAACTAATTTTTCGTAATTTACTTTACCTCTGGGGTATTGGTTTATTTTTATTTCCATAATATTTGAATACCTAATATAACAGTTGCTAAAATTAAAGTAACTGCTGTTTTCATATTTATAGTTTCATTTAAATGGAGATAGGTTAAGACCGCAAATGCTACCATTCCCATTGAAAAACCAATTAATCGTTGTGGCCATAAATTTCCATTAAATGCTATTACTGTATATTGAGTAGCATAAATATAAATATAACTAATTGGTATTCCTAATAAAGACATTACTATAGGTCTTTCTTTAATCCAAGTACTAATAAATTGACCATTTATTTGATACCAAACTAGAGTTTGACCCAATAAAAATAGAAAGGTCCCTATAATTAATGCTTTAAAGTTCATTATAATAATAAATTATTATTTTCTAACCCATACCAAGCCCTCTCAAGCCAAATTCCTATGCGAACATCTTCAATAGTATCGTTGACTCCCGCACCTTCTAGACGCTCGTTAGCTACAGTAACTATCATAAAATCAAATAAATCACGTGCAATATCGTTGTTACCTGATTTGACTGCTTCTCTTGCTTTTTCAAATGATTTGTGCAAGATACCTTTTTCTTTTTTAGCCATTATTTATTTTTCTATTAGTGTTAATTCGTTTTTAGTAGCTATTGCCCTTATTTGATCATTTTGGATCGCGTATCTATTATCTTTAATCATTACTATATTAAATACTTGACCAATCCATTTAGATGATAGAACACGATCGTTTAATTTGAATGGTTTTTGTTTAGCCATTATTTATTTTGATTTGAGAAAAACTCTAACGTTTGCATCATATCCATTTTACGAACAAATAAATCTAACTGCTTTTCCATAACTCTTATTAATTTTGGGCTCTCACCCCATTTACTCTGTAAATATACGAACTATTCCTCGCGTTTCCAAGCATTTTGTGACTTGTCTTTGCGAGAATATTTCTTTTTGTTGCGGTAGACATTAGGACGAGTAGCCATCCTAATTTCCTCTTGTGTTACTACGATTTTCTCTACCTTTTTCATATACATAAATATAAGAAAGCCCTTCCGGGCTTCCAAATATTTAATTAAGTATTTTCTTCTTTTTAGGACTTAACTCTACAGTAAGAGATATACACATTGAATCTATATAATAAGGATCAGTTTCTATTAGATAGACAAAATCATCATCAGTCATCATTTGAATGAGCTGGAGGGTGGTATAGCTATTTACCATAGTCACTAAAAGTGGGGGTTCTTTGTTTTTGTTTCTTTTTACGAAATGAAGGGTATTTCATTTTAGCCCATTCGTGCCATTCTGTAAATGCTTGGTAACGTTGTTTTGCGCTTGTATTACTCATTTGATTTTAATTGTTTTATTGCTTTTGCTATTCGAGCACAACCTTCATAATCTTCATTACGCTCGTGGATTTCTAAATTTTGTTCTAAAGTATCAATTATATTATTTCTATCTAAAGTAATATCAAATACATTATCATCTTCCTTAACGTGTACTTCTAGAATTGGGATAAAACGCTTTTTACTATTTAGATTTTTTAGAGCAACTTTTATAATAGCTCTAGATATTTCTAAATCTTGTTCTTGAAGCATTTCCTCAAATTCTTCTACTGTCTCAACTTTAATTACTTTAATCATTAAAATAAATCTAAAAATTTACCATTTGTTTTTTTATCACGTAGTTTATCCATCTTCTCTTGATCCTCTAACATTTTATCTGCTAGTTTTTCTAAATGTTTAGATTTTTGATTAGCGTAATCATTAACTAATTTATTATGTTTACGTTGTTTACGTGCTAATTTACTTTTACGTGGCTTTTTCATCACGTATAAATATAAAAACTAAAATTAAATAAATCAAATTATTTTCTTGAAACTAATGAATATGGATCATCATCTCCATTTCTATCATCTAACCCTAGTTTCTCTAGTTGCTCTAATTGGTATGAATCTAATTCCCATTCGACTTCACTCTGGTAAGTTGGAACGTGATCTTCAATTCCTTTAATTTGTTTATCTGTAAAAATATCTCCTACCTGGAGGAAATAATGGTTATAACAAAGTAATTCTGTATTTTCCTTACGATAGTTTTTCTTATTTTTGTCCTTAAAATTGAGGAGTAACGGGATTTTATAATCGTTCACCCTACGTTCATGGAACCCACACACCGCACATTCTTCCTTCAAGTATCCCTCGGTAATTAACCTATATTTTAATTTATCAGGATCAAATGAGGAGGCATCTATTCTACCTTCAATTATATCTAATAAGGCAGGCTCTGGGCCATTTGCTCTTAAAAATTTAGGAATACCCTTACCAGATTGGTTCAAATGTTGTTCAAATAAGTTTGAATACCCCTCTTCAGTAGCATCGTAATTTTTAGCCCATCTTTTATAATGAGTATAAGAAACATTAAGATATCTAGCTGCAGCCCTATTACTTAGGGTTTGTGACATTGCCGCTAATATTTGTTCTTTTGAAAGGGGTTTGGCACTAGGCATCTTATAATTTTTTTAAAAATTTCCAGAGATCTTTAGGGGTTTTTAAAGTATGGGTTTTACCATCCTCAGTCTCTAAATCTAGTAATTCACCATCTTCAGCAAATCTATCTAAAATCCACCACCAAATCAAATCTGCTTTATCATAACCATATTTGGCTATAATTAAATTTTCAATTGCGTGGTAATGATATTGAGAAAATCCTAATAAATCAACCCCATAATCGTTATGTAATTCATGTTCGGAATACCAAATATGCTCTAGTGTCTCTATTGTATCAATAAATAGAGCTTCTTCACGTTCGGCTTCGGTTTTAGGAGATACCTTTATATCTAGACCCTTACCAAATTTATTTTGTAGGGGTTTTTTCATTTATCTTAATTAATTCGTTCTGATATTCTTTCAATGAATTAATAGTAATTTTTAAATTACCTAATTCAAATTTTCCTATTTCACCACTATCTTTTATAATATCATTTAATTTTTGAATTATTTGAAAATCCTGTTGTGTAAATGTATTTCCATCAACCTCAACTATAATGTCTTGATATGCAAGACCATCGTCGTTAAACCAAGGTTCTAAAGCCTCTGTTAATCTGGGGTTTGTATTATTAATAATAACACCTTTTTTATATACTGGGGGAATGATAGGTTTCATAAAAGGATCATGCTGTACTGTTGTGCCCCACTTTTTAATAAATTTATTCATATTTGCAGTAGTGGTTTGTAACCATTCATTCGAATTTTTCCCAGCGCCTCCCCCAGCATGTTTATTAAATCTAGAACCCCTAGAAGTAAAATGATAAACTAATCCCTCCCAGGTTTGTATTACTTTATAACCATTCAATATAAATCTATTAAATAAATCACTGTCTTCTTTTGATTGAGGAGCAAATAACTCATCGTGACCTCCAATAGCTAAGAAATCTTCTCGATACATACACCATGGGGCAAAAATACCTTCAGTCTCAGTTTTACCGTGTTTGGGTTTATATTCATTATTAACCCAATTAGCAAATTTTTCGTATTCAAATTCTTCAACCTCAATACCGAAATTAACTAACATCTTTTCGGGCCCATCTGGGTGGAGAGGTGGTTCAACTCTTGTTGCTGAGATAACTTTACCTCGTTTTAGATGTTTTAAAATATGTTTATCTAAATCAGGACCTGCTACCATGTCAGCATGGTAAGCCATAATAATATCAGTATTAGCCATCTCAATACCTTTATCAAACATTCCAACAATACCAATACGTTCTGGTCCTGGGTTGTGATAAGTAATTAGGTATTCATCTTGCACTTGCTGTGAGGCTATCCATTCAGTTGTCCCATCTGTGCTTGCATCATTCAATACTAGTACTTCATGTTTAGTATCTAGTCTACGAATTGAATCGTAAGCTAATTGTAAAAATTCTAGATTATTTCTACTTGGTATTACAAATGTGATTTTTTGCATAGTTTAAATTCCTAAATCAATTTTGTACTTTTTAATCCAAGAAGGTAGATCTCCTTTTGGAAACCAACCTAATATTGATTTTGCTTTAGAGTTATCTGCTAGGGTTTTGAATGGTTCTATAACTTTAATTCCATATTGTTTTTCCCCACCAAACATATCAGCTAATTCATTTATAGAATAATTATTTCCATTACCTATATTAAACGATTCCCCATTAAGTTTTCCTTTATGTAATGCCGCTAGAATATTAGCATTTACAACGTCACCCACATAAGTAAAGTCTCTTTTTTGTTCACCATCATTAGTAATAGTTAAGGGTTTACCTTCTAACATTTGTTCAGCAAAAATTGCTATTACTAATTTATAGGCACCTTCTAAATTCATTCTTTCCCCAAACACATTAAAATATCTTAAAGATACGGTGTCTAATCCATAAACCTCACTAAACATTTTACAATATTGTTCACCTATATATTTTTGTAAACCATAAGGAGATAGTGGATTAGTTTTTTCACTTTCTGGTGTAGGAAAATTTTTATTGTTTCCATAACAAGAACTACTAGCACTATATACTACTCTTTTAACACCACCTCTGTGGGAGGCCAATAGTATATTAAGTGTGCCTTTTACATTAACATCATTATAAGGTATTGGATTTTCAATAGAAGGTTGAACTCTTGCTAAAGCTGCCAAATGAAATACTATATCTACACCTTTCATGTATTCTGTTAATATATCAATATCAACTGTAGATAAATCTTGTTCCCAACAATATGCCGCAGGGTTAATATTTTCTCTTTTACCTGTTGAGAAATCATCTATAACTGTTACTTGGATTCCTTGTTTTATTAACTCATCTATTAAATTGGAACCTATAAAACCAGCTCCACCTGTTACTATTACTTTTTTCATTTATTTATATTTATTTTGTTTAAGACTATTTTCATCATAATGGAAAATTCCTGAGTTTTTAAAGAAAAAATTATAATAAACAGGTTCATTTCCAAATCTTTGTTTTAAATCAGATATAGATTCTAAGTAATGTATATCTTCATTTATATCTACTCCATTAGAAGTTAACCCATGATACAAACATGGTTCAAATTGTTGTGAGGGATGACCATTAATTGTTGATAAATACTTATATTCATTTAATCTTTCTAAATTAAAAGCTTCTTTCCAAATTGAATATTTCATCATACAGTATTCAAAATGGAAAGGAATACTTTTATCTATAACTTTAAATGTGTCATCATTAAATAACCATTGTCTAGGAAGACCTATTACTTTGAGATTATTTTTTTTAGCTAGATTATAAGTATTAATTATAGTTTTTATTCCATCTCTTAAAAAATTATCAGCATGAAAATGTAGGATATAGTCACATTCTTTAAATTCTTCTATAACTGAGGAACACATATAAAATACCCCATCATGGTGTCCTGGGTTTAGGATATTATCATGTTCATCGCTTAGATAATAGATAGGATTATTTAAATTAGTAGATAATTCTTTAATAAATTTTTTATCTTGCCAAGTAGTTAAAAATACTACTTTATACTCTTCTCCTAATTCCGACAACATATAATCATGGTGAATGCAATTAGGTAAAGCACTATAAGATGTTACAATAATACCTAACATTTAAAAAAGTCTTTTATACATTTTACTTAAAAAAACATCTTCACTAAAATATTTTTTATAATTATTAAGTGCCCCTTCAGAACATTCATTATAAAAATTAACATCATTTTTTAATTTAAAAGCTAATTCTCTTGCCTTTTCTAAATCACCAAATTCAATAGATAATTCAGGATGGATTTTTCTTTGGGTATCAGCTTGATCATACCCAATACATGGAATTCCTAGGAATCCACAATTCATAGCAAAAGTACCTGCAGCAATAGTAGGCATAAGATGAATAGCATATTTAAATTCTGCTAATTTATATATCCACTCAGTCCAGTTCATATAAGGTAAATGGGTTAAATTTTCTATATTATCTTCGTTTTCTATTTTTCTTCCCATACTAGGAACAAACATAGGAACATCAAATTCATGTGCTATTACGTACGAATCAAATCCTCCATACCATCTACAAAAATTACCCCCAATCATAACCTTATCCTGTTTTTGAATATTTTTAGCTCCTAAAATATTATCTTCTATCATTATACTAGGAATATCAAAAACAGGAATATGAGGTACTAATCCTTTAAAATAGGATATATCAGTTTCATTTTCACATAAAATCCCATCTACAGATGATAGCACGTTATAGTGCCAGAATTGTTGGTGGAGATTTAAGTCTTGAAATATCCATGAAGGTCCTTCTTGCATAAACCATACTTTATTAGCTATTTTTTTAGATTTATTTACAATATCTATATTTAATAATGCTTCTCGGTCTTTACCAGTTTTTGGGATTAATAAAATAGCTACATCAAATTTTTCGTTGATTGTATTTAATTGAGAATAATGGTAATTAAAAGCATTAAGAGAACATTGTTGTGCTAAATCAACTCTCATGTTAGGGTGATTCCTAGGTATAACACCATAAGGTTTTTGGGATATGAATGTTACTTTCATAATAATTCTTTTAATAATTTAAAATTTAAAGTGTAATTATCTTTTAAATATAGTAGTATTTCTCTAAAATTTTGGTAATTTTTTAAATTCCAATTATTTTCATTTGTTAATCCTGCTATATGGGATTGAAACATTATAGTATCATTATTCCATAAAGTAAGATTACAATCTTCTATATGAATACCATCTGCTCCTTGGAATTTTTTAATATTGTCACGGAATAATATATTATTATTATGATACTCATGGATAGCTACATATTTAAATTTTTCACTTACAGCATCAAATGATCCTTGTGTTGCTAACCATCCTGGCATCCTCCATCCGATTGGTTTTATATTAACTTTATACCATTCTTCTAAACATAAATTTAGTCGAGCAGAAGCTGAGTTATAATCATGTTCTGTCATTTCACATTCTCCTGGGCCTCCTATTCTACAATCATGGTAATGACCATGGGCAGCTAATTCAATCCATTCGAGATTATTCCAATAATCTACCCATTCCTGATGTTTAGATAATGGGTATTTACCATGATAGTTAGAAGGAATAAATTGAACAAATTTACAACCAAATTCTTTATTTAATTTATGGAGATAAGAAACACATTCATCTTCGGGCATACCCCAACCTGGTTCTGGATGGGTATCGTCTATACAAATTATAATATTCAGATCCATATTAGGTTAATTTATTGCCTCTTACATCTAAAACGCAGGGGTTAGGGTAATTTGTAATTTGTAATTTATAACCTAATTTACAAAATATATTAGTAAACATAACTTCTCCATTTAACTCATTATTTCTATACCATTGTTTAGCATAATCGCTATCAAAGGCATCTAATTTAGCTTCAAATATACAATTTTGCATTTCATCAGTCATAGGCATTTGGGGATGGGGTAAATATTTCATTACATCAACTACTTTTTGAAGATATTTTTTATGGGTACAACCTAAACCTCCATGTGCATGAGGATCATGCCCCCCAGAGGTACTTTTAATATATAAACCCTCTAATTCATGATCATATCTACACCCACCTATAAATGCTACATCATCATTACTATCTAATTGTTTAATCATTGAAGAAAAATAATTAGGTTTTACTAAATGATAATCATCTTCATTAAAAAACCAATAGTCATACTTATCTTTAAACGTTTCAAATGCATAATTAAATGAACCATAACTTTCACCAATGCCATTATTCCAATCTCTATTTAAAACAATTATTTTACCATCTTTAGTTTTAGTATTATTAATTTTATTAAGAAATTCTTTACCTTGTTTATGTCCAAAATCATGATTAACTATTATAGTATCTTTTTTAACTCCACTACTTATAGTAGTTTCATATTCTACTAATTCAGTAAGTAATCTTATAGCATCCCCACCAGTAAGAGAATTAGTGTTAGAACCTCCATGACTACGTCTAGGTCCAAAGTATGTTGCTACTACTCTACAATTCATATTTTTGTTGTTTTATAATAACCACCAATAGCAAATTCTACTTTTGTGTTTATAGAACCATGGTTACTAGGTTTGTATTTTGAATAAGGAATAACTCTAAAATCTACACTTATTCTAGTATCTTTTGATTTATTAGTTTTATTGCCATGTTTTAAATTAGAACCGTCCCATTGTACACATTCACCATATTGTGATAATATAGGTGAATAATCTCCTTTATCTTCTTCAGATTCTACCCAAATAGTATTAGTACCATATGCTTTAGTAAATGGTAAAAAATAGTTTAATTCTTTTACTTCTTCATGCCACTCTTTATCTCTATACCATTTATCCTTATGATATTCTCCTACTGCAATGTTTCCTGGGAAATGTAATCTAAATGTGGGGATTTTTTGATATACTATATCTTCACCATATAAAGGAAGAATTTCATTAAGTATAAAATCATCATAGATCTTTAGTAAATATTTTTTAAAATTATCATAATAAAGTTTATGATATTGAGTACTTTGATCTTCTTCTCTTTTAAATAAGTTATACCCTTTAAAATGGTTTTCTTTATGTATTTTTGATAAATCAGTAGTATCTAAAATTTCACTAATAATACTAGCAAATGGGTATTTTTCTATTGAGTAATTTATTTTTCTCATAGTTTAATTCTTGTTTTAATATATCAAAATTAATTTTAAAGTTAGTATTATAAAATTTAGAATATTTTTGTGCTTCAAATATAATAACTTCTATATCAAAATCCAAGAAATTATTTAATTTCTCTAAAGAAGAAATATAAGAAGAAAATCCTGTTATTTTACATAAAGGAGGAATTAAAAATCCTAAAGCTCTACCATGACTAACTCCATATTTACCTGTTAAGGGATAAGATAAAGAATGTAATATAGTAGTAGGGACCTGCTGAATAAAAGATCCGGCTTTATGTCCTAATTTTATTACTTCTAAAGGTGTGATATTAGGATTAGTTAAATCTATTAAAGTTTTTTTTACTAAATTAACATCTAATTTATTATAATCTTTTGACCACATTACATCTAAGCAATGGCTTATAGCATCATATTTAGTATATAAAAGAGATTCTTTAGGAAGAGATTTTATAAATTTTTCTTCAAAATAAACGTTTTTAGGAATAAAAGATTCAAAATTCATTTTATTAACTCCATCCCAATATACAGAATGAGATGTAGCGGATGCCCCTGCTGCAGTTGTTGGATAACAAATTATAGGAGTACTAGATAATATTTTAGCAGTATCTATTACAGCCCCCCCTCCAATTGCTATCACATTTTTGTACTTACCTTTTAAATTTAGTATTTCCTTACTTGGGGGATTACTAACTATAAATTTTTCTCCTTCAAGAAAATGTTGTGTAGATGGAGAACAAACTATTAAAGACATGATTTAAATAATTTTTTGTTTGTTTCACAATTTATCCCAACACGATC
>Ga0187219_1001229_pt1 | contig 12395 bp, 12 predicted proteins | sample 13SPOviralmetaG_FD_130162 | JGI IMG/M metagenome (GOLD analysis project Ga0187219, IMG submission 130162) | Marine viral communities from the oligotrophic San Pedro Time Series (SPOT) site, San Pedro Channel, CA, USA - 13 SPOT_SRF_2010-07-21... | ecosystem: Environmental > Aquatic > Marine >... | reverse complement strand
TATTAGCTCTGCAAAAACCTACATTTTCAGGAAGATTCAATACCTCAATATGTTCTTTATGTTTTTCAAGTATTTCTTTATTTTGTTTAGATAATTTTTCTTCATAAGTACCCTCAGTACCTAAAGATACAAAGTGGTAAAAATGACACTCATGAGTCCTAAGCATTTGTAGTCCCCTCATTTCACACTTCATAAAAAATTCCCAATCTACTACCCAAGCACCTGGGTAGGATTCATCTAATCCACCAACAGTCATATAATCCCATTTATTCATAAGAATAGGAAAGGTATTGCCTGTGGGTTCTGTTTTATTTTCTTCTATAATGCTTTCTTCATACTCCCAAAATGCATCTAAATCAAAGGTTTTAGGATCTCTACCTAAATCTTTAATGTGGAATTGATTAAACATACTAGGAGTAGGTTCAATTTGATTAGGAGTCAATACGGAACCAGGAGAGTAATTAGACATAAGTGCTATATCCCATTCATCTGGGAAAACATTATCATCTTGGGCTAATAAAATTTTATTAGATTTAGCATTGTATACTCCTAAATTATTAGCTCTGCAAAAACCTACATTTTCAGGAAGATTCAATACCTCAATATGTTCTTTATGTTTTTCAAGTATTTCTTTATTTAAATCATAAAAACCATCTACTACTACTATAATTTGGTTTTCTTGGGTTTGACCTTTAATAGCAGAGGTAAGGCATAAATCTAGAGCTTCAGGCTCCTTGTAAGTGGGGATAATTACTGAAATCATATTGTGGACCAGTTTGTTAGGGGTGTTAGCCAGGCAGTTTCTCCATGAGTAGAGTAACCTGGTAGGGGGGTTATTAATAATTCGTTGTGTTTTCTCAGTTCTAAAAACATAGGAAAATCATGAGGATGAGTTTCTTCTGTAAATTTTCTAAGTATGTGTTCTGTTTTTTTTAAAGTACTTACTTTAGAAGCAAAAGTCATAGTTGTGGCATTTGTAATTTTCCAATGACAACTATTAGTTAAATATACTCTAGTATCTTCAGCTCCTCCCTCACAATAAGGGTTGCCTCCTTGAGATGGATCTAAATACTTATCAGGGTGATCATATAAAGAAACAAATGATGCTCCTAAATTAAATCCTTCTTCTAGTATTTCTTTGGATTGAGATTTGTGTAGATAATCGTTTTCAATAAAATAAATAATTTCATCATCGGAGTACATGAGAGCTTCATCTAATGCCATATTAAACGTTCCAGCACCGTGTCCTACAGAAACCCATTTAATACAATCCTCAGCAACATATTTACGGATCATATTTTCAGTAGGTTCCGAAACATTATCTGCTATAATAGACCAATCAGCATCTTTAAATACTTCAGTAGCATTTTTTAAGCATTGTTCATTTCCAACATAATCAGGTTTTATTTTATTATAACCTGCATCTGATATTCTGTATATTATTTTCATTAAGTATAAAGTTGGGTTAGTTCTTGTTGACCCTTATTTAAATAGTGTTTTATTTTAGACATAAATTGTTGTTTTTGATCAGGTATATCATTTATATATAAAAAATTTTTATATGTTTTAACTAATCCTTCTTCACCTAATGGAGCCCTTTCATATTCACAAACTACTTGATTATCTAATCTATATTGTACTACTTCCATTAAATTGTGATTTGCCCACCCCGAAAGTAGCATAGCATAATAATCACAAGGTCCATATCCATTCCATTCTTTTCTAATCCAAAAATCATTCCAAGTGTCTTTACTATATAAATCCCACCATCCTGCCCATTTGAATTCTTCCATACGAGTTAAAGTAGCTTCGTTAGTAGAATTTTGTTGATTATAAATAACATCAAATGTATTTATTTTTCTATAGTCTTCATAAGGGATATCTACATAACGTGGGTGGCATAATATATCCCAAGTTGAATCCCACTGTTTAACTATTTGAGGAGTTATTGTGAAATGAGAATCTTTTACTTGCTTTGAAGCATGTATAAGATATGCTAGTAAATATTCACTAAAATATAAATCTGGGTTTAAAATGGAATAAAAATCTATATGATCTTCTGTAGATTTTAATTGGGTGTTTAGTCCTCCATATAATTTATCACCGTCATAAACTTCAAATTTACAAGTATATCCTTTTAGGAGAGGTTTTAAACTATTATACTTTTCTATAAAAAATTCTTTAGGTAATAGTGACTTTTCCCAATTAAATATATGTGAAGATAAATTTAAAGTTACATCAATAAAAATATTATCTTCATTACTTAAATGTAATCTGGATTTTCCTAATTGAGTAAAAGTTAGAAGAGCTCTATCTAATTCCCAAGGCATTAAATGACAAGTAATTTTATAATTCATTAGGAACAAAAATTTTATCTACACCATATTCTTCTACTAATTTATACCCTAAACCACAAATTAAATCTACAGTTTCTGTAGAATTATTTTTGTATCTGTTTAGCCATTTTTCACAAAATTCTACACATAAAATAGGCTTGTATTTTATAATAGTATTTATAGCACCTAATAAGGCTTTATATTCATAACCTTCAACATCTAATTGAATTAAATCACATCCTGGGAGGTTAAGGGTGTCAATTACAATTGTGGGAGTAAATCCTTTTCCGTTAACATGAACCCCACCAGTATCATTTGGTCTATTAGGTCTAACTAATTGCTGCGTAGTAACAGGAAGAGATTCATTCCCTAAACACGCTTGAAATTTAATTACTTTATCCGAAGTAACATTTTGATTTAAACAATAAAAATTAACTGGGTCAGGTTCAAAAGTGTATAAAACATCAAAATAAGGTACAAAAGAATCTAATAAAAACCCACAATTCCCTCCTGCCTGGATCATTATGTTTTTATTTTTTACATAAGGTAAGATATGATCTGCTAGTTGGTTAAAATCGTTTTGGTGGCTCCAACTGTTTTCATCAGAAATGGGCCAAACCCATTTATTGTCTTTTATTTCTACTAAGGATTTCATTTATTTTTATAGAATTTAATGGTTTGAATAAGGCCTTCTTCTAAATTTATTTGGGGAGTTAAATTAGTCTTTTTTATAATTTTAGAATTAGATCCACATATGTAAGAAGAAGTTAAAGGTCTATCTTGATGAAAAGTAAAATCTATTTTATTAGAAGATTTAATTAAATTATGGATTTTATCAATAACATCTTTTAATTTATACTCAAACCCAGAACATAAGTTATATACCCCCGTAAAAGATGAAAGCATTAACTCATATGTTAAATTTGTAAAATCATCAACATGTAAATAATCAATTACCTTATCACAACTATCTAAAGTAATATTTTCATTATTTAAACATTTATTAATTACTAAAGGGATAAGTCTAGTAGACACATCTTTAGGCCCATAAATGTAACAAGGTCTAATCCAAACCCAATCTATATTGTCCTGAGAGCATAATTGTTTACTATATTCTTTAAAAGTATATTTAGATAATCCATATAAGTTTACTGGGTTTTCTATTGTAGCTTCAACAGCTTTAGATGTTAAATTTCCATATTCGGAAAAACTACCTATACCAATAAATTTAGGGGTTTTAGGAAGTTTTTTTATAAATTGAAGAAAACTAATACTAGGTCCAACATTATCAAAAAATTGAGATATATGATTTACATCATCATACTTATTTCCTCCACTCCACCCAAAGTGGATAATAACATCCGGGGAGAAATTGAAGATATCTTCTTTATGGTTTAAAATATCTTTTGTATATGCTTGAGTAAATTTTATTTTGTTTAATAACGGTTTTATATTGTTATTATTATATGAAAAAGCATATACTTGGTGTCCGGTCTCTACAAGTTTGTAGATGAAATTAGACCCTAAAAAACCATTTGCTCCTGTTACTAATACTTTCATACACTTAATTTATTATAAACCTCCTTAATTCCCTGTTCTAATCCTATATAATCTATACCCAAATCCGTGAATTTACCCGAGTAAGAAGGAAAGTCTCCTATCCATTCTTGTCTTATTCTTCTTCTAGAACCCCCTTGATCACTAATTAAAGAAGCTATTTGAGTTAAGAATAAGGATTTGCTGTAAGTGCAATCAATAGTTTTAGGGGGATTATTATTTTTTATATAAAAATTTACTAGTTTAACTAAATCTTTTATGTAGAAAAAATCCATTTTCTTTTCTGCAAACACATATAAATCTTCACCTTTTAAGTAACGTTTTATATTAGATTTAATAAATCTTGTATCTAATTCATTTTCATCAAATATAGCAAATATTCTTATACTATAAAACTTATCATGTAAGCTACATAATTCACTAATTAATTTTTTACTTAAACCATAAGGGGTTGTAGGTTGATCAAATTCTGCCCCAGACCCAAATTGTATTAATTTGCCAAAATGTTTTTTATTATAAATAAGATTTTGAAACATTTGAAGATTTCTGTAGCAAACCTCACCACTATCTTTTTTTAATCGACTCCCCCCCTCAATTGCAGTATGAATTACTACATCAAAATAAGGTGTTTTTTTAAACCAATCTTTTGTTGCTGCTCTATCAGTTAGATCAAAATCTTTTCTTGTAATGTAAGTTATATCATAAGAGGAGGAGCCCAGACCCTTAATAAGGCCCTGGGCTATGTATCCTTCTCCTCCTGTGATAAGAATCCTCATTATCTTTTTATTGAGGATGATTTATTTGTTGTAATAGGAGTTGCGCTATGTTTAGGAGTAGCTTGATTTTCTACCCTATCGGCTTCATACTTCCATTTAGTATCCCCCAATAGTTTTTCTAATTCATCCTCTTTAATTTCATAAAAATTTTCGGGAGCAGGGAAAATACCACCTCTAACTTCTGATGCATAGTCTTTTAGAGCGTTTTGGATTAGTTGTCCGGCTTCACAATATCTTTTTACAAATTTTGATTTAAAGTCCCAAAACAAACCTGTCAAATCATGAAATATAACTAATTGTCCGTCTACTTCATCCCCCGCCCCAATACCATATACTGGTATATCTAATTCTTTAGCTATCATCGCTGCGGGTTCTTTAGGCATTGCTTCTAATAATAAAGCGGAGCATCCTGCTTCTTGTAAAGCTAAAGCTTGATTAAGTACTATTTCAGCTTGGTCAGCGGTTTTACCTTGTACTCTATACCCACCCATTTTTGCTCTTGTATGTGGAGTTAACCCTAGATGGCTCATAACCATAATACCCGAGTCGCAGATTGCTTTAATTCTTTCAATCATAGCTCCTTCTACTTTAACCATGTCCATACCTGCTTTAATAAATCTTCCAGCATTTTCTACGGCTTCAGCATTAGATATTTGGTAAGACATATAAGGCATATCACCTATTAATAAAGCATCATTTGCTCCTCTAGATACTGATTCAGCTGAGGATATCATTTGATCCATAGTAACGGGAATTGTTGTTTTATGACCTAAAGTAGTCATCCCTAAAGAATCACCTACAAGAATGCAATCTACACCTGCTCCATCAGCTATATGAGCTTGGGGGTAATCATAAGCAGTTACAAGTACTGTTTTAGTACCTTCCCTTTTTTGCTTCCTTAATTTAATAATTGTTGTTTTTGTTTTACTATCTGCTGGCATTTTTTTAGTTTTTAAAATGTTTTTTATTTTTTATTTTTCTAATGTTACCCATCCTTGTGAGTTATCTCTTCTGGGGATCATGTCTATGGTCATATTTTCTTTAATTTGATTATCTGTAAGATAAGGTGACATGTCCTCTAAAGGATTACCAAATTCTAATTTAGGGGTTAATTTTTGTTCTCTATCAATTATAACGTTTACTAATATACTACCAGGCTCTTGAAGAGCCAAATTAATTATTTCTTTATAATTATCTTTAGTTGCATGTACTGATTTTATACCATATACTTCTGCTAACCTTACAAAGTCTGGTGTAGAGTAATCTTGGGTTTCAGTAGCAATATACCTTGAATCAAAATATGAATCTTGAAATTGTTTAATAATCCCATAACAATCATTATTCATTATAAAAATTTTAAGAGGTAAATTATAATGTTTTACTGTTTGTAATTCTTGTAAATTCATTTGAAATCCTCCGTCCCCATCTATACAAATAACGGGATCATTACTTCCTATTGCAGCACCAATTGCTGATGGAAGAGCATAACCCATAGAAGAATTACCAAAATTAGAAAACATCCTTTGGTTTTCTTTAGGAGTAATAGATTGCATAGACCATACTAAGTGCCCTCCTTCATCAGGAATAATAGTACAAGTTTCTGGGAGTTGGGTGTTAAGCTCTTCTAAGAATTCATATGAAGTAAGAATATCTGATTTTAGTGGTCTATTTTCTAAGTTAATAGTTTTATATCTATCAGCCCATTTAGTGGAATCAATTTTAGGTTGTCGTTCAATCCAAAAATTAAGAAATCTTTTAGCATCACAGATAATAGGAAGATCTATTTCAAGGCCCCTATCTTTACCTACTTCATTACCATCTATATCTACCATAATTTTATAAGAATCCCTAGAAAATGTATTTAGATTACCTCCTGTTTGTCGAGTGTCTAATCTTGATCCTATTGATATAAGTAAATCGCAATTTTGTACAGCAAAGTTACCTTTTCTACTACCATATACTCCAATATCTCCTATAAATTGTGGGTGATCATGAGGCATAATATCAAATCCTCCCCATGATACTACAAATGGTATTTTAGTATTTTCTATTAAAGTTTTCACTTCATCTAAAGCCTTTCCTAACCTAACTCCATGGCCTATCAATAATAAAGGTTTTTTACTAGTTTTAAGCTTATCATTTAAAACCATTATCTGGTTTTGGATTATGTGATCATGAACTAACTTAAATTTATCATTAATATTATCTAAATCCCAAGTATCTTGGCTTTGTTCTATTAATGAGTTTTGGATATCTACTGGGAAGTCTAATAACACCGGGCCTGGTCTTCCAGATACAGCAGCCTCAATAGCTGCTTTAAGTTTAGATTTTAAATCTTCTACCTTATTTAAAACTGTAGAATATTTTGTAAAATATTTAAAAGATTCTACAACAGGAGTTTCTTGAAATCCTACCTGTCTTGGTGAAGTTGAAACAGAAGTTATATTTTCATACGTACTAACTTGACCTGTAATGAATATACAGGGGATAGATTCATACCAACACCCACAAATACCATTTAATAAATTTTGAGCACCAGGACCACTGGTACTTAGAACAGCCCCTAATTTATTTGAAGTTCTATAATAACCTTCAGCTGCCATAGCCGCCGATTGTTCATGTTGAAAACAATAATACTTTACACCAGGTTTTCTTCCTATATAATCTATAGTTGGAACTATAGCTCCTCCTGTAACAAGGAAAAATGTATCAACCCCATTATCTACTAAGGTATCTATTACATATTCTAATGATTTGATCTTCATTACCAAATAAATTTATTTTTACAATGTTTTACTATAGCTGGAAGTTCCTCGTCAAAATTTTTCTGTGGGGACCATCCTAAGTTTTTTAATTTTGAATCATTAAGGGCATATCTAACATCTTGCCCTACTCTAACAGTAGAGGTATCAATATAAGAAGAGGAATTTGTTTCTCCAAAATATTCATATACTATTTTATCAACTGTTGTAATATTTTTTTGCTCAAACCCTCCTGCTATGTTATATATTTCGTTTTGAACCCCTTTATTAATAATAGTAATAATAGCATTAGCTGTATCCTGAGCATGGAGCCAGTTTCTAATAGGTGTGCCGTTATTATGTAAGGGGATTTTTTTACCTAAACTAAGATATTTACAAGCTTTAGGAATAAGTTTTTCAACATATTGTCCTATTCCATAATTATTGGTAGGCCTAACTATAATATAGGGCAATTCATATGTTCTAGCCCATGCCAATATTAACTGATCTGCTGCAGCTTTAGTAGCAGAATAAGGATTACTAGGATGTAAAAGATCAGATTCTGTATGGCTTCCTACTTCTATATCTCCATATACTTCATCTGTGCTGAAATGGAGAAATACAGGTTTTGAGACATTTTCACCCCTATGATTTCTAAGAAGTTCTAAAAGGTTATGAACTCCTTTAATATTTGAATCTACAAACACATCACTACTGAATATGCTATTACCTACATGAGTTTCAGCAGCTGTGTTTATGATATAATCACAATCATATAAAAAATTTAGTTCATTAATATCACATTTTACAAAAGAAAAATTAGAATATTTTTTAAATTGGGTAAGTAAATGCTTATTAGCGGCATATGTCATTTTATCTACACCTTTAACGTACCATCCTAAATCTAAACAAGTTTTAGTTATATAAGAACCTATAAATCCTAGACAACCCGTAACATATACTACTTTCATATTATTTGGTTATGTTTAAATACTTCTGTTATTTTATTTACCACATTTTGCTCATAATCAACATAATCAAGTGCTTTATTAAAATTTTCTTCAATAATATCTTGATGAGATTTATAAAAATCAGAGGTAAGATCGTTAGAAATATAAATTATATCATCGACATTTCCAACTTGAAGTATTCCTTTAGGATTAAAAAAATCATTTATGCTGGTACACCCCCAGTAAATGGGTATAGTCTTTAATAGAAAGCAATCTAATATTTTTTCTGTAAAGTACCCTCTATGGGAAGTATTTTCTATAGCAACCCCAAACATGGAATCTCCAAATACTTCTTCTTTCCCTACACGAGCCTTTTCAATATCATGTCGTTCTCCATATACATCAAAAAATTTAATGGGAGTTTTAATTTCATTTTGTCTTGCTAAAAGTTCATGTCTAAGAGAATGGCCATAAGTTTTATTTAATTTCCCACATAAATGAGATATTTGAAATTTTTTAGGGTGGGGTTCATAATATTGTTCTGGGGTAAACCAAGTGTGACCAAAAGGCATTAGTAAAGCGTTAGAACAATTATTAATAACTTTATCGTCCCAAGTTAAAATTAAACTAAATAAATTTTGATTTTTTATAGCCCAATCATGTATACCAAAATATTCATTGGGTTCTTGTAATACTAAAACATTAATAGCAGAAAGATCATTTTGCTCAGTAGGAGGATAATCAATAAAAATTGATACATCTAAATGTTCTAAATGCTTTAATTTATCTTTAAAAGATTTAGCATCAAAATGATTTGCTTTTATTTTCATAAGGTAGCATATAAAGCATTTTGTTTTTCTTGTCTATCTATATTTTTTAAATGATGGATGCAAAATTCATCATTAGCCGGTAAATGGGATTCTGTTTGATGACCTGTAAGAACTTCATGTACTTTATTTTTCCATTTAATTCTTTTTACATTTTTAAGAATTCTACACTGATAATCTGGGAAGTTAACTCTCCCCTTAGGGTCAACATTCCACCCCCATTTTTTAATATGTTCTTGAGTTAAACCATGAACAGTATTAATTCTAGGTACCCAAAATATGTCTACTCCTGGATTATTTTTTATTAACCATTCAATAGTGCCCATAAGATACTCTTCGGGGTATTCATCAGCATCAATCTGGAAAATATAATCCCCAGAACAGTTATTTTTTAAGTTATTCTTAAATGAAGCAAAGTCTCCATTTAAAGGGAACTCAATAAGTTTATAAGGTATATTGGATTCAGAATAATGCTTCAATACCTCATATACTTCAGGGGTAGTATTACCTTTATCACACTGTACTACAATTTCGTCTTGTTCACGTTTATGTTTAAAGAGATAATCCATAAGATATTTAATCTCTTTCCATTCATTGCAAACGGGTATTGCATAACTAATTTTCATTTTTTATTCTATATTTTCAAACACACCAATATAATCTAAAGCCTCTATATAATCACGTTCCTTAAAATCTTTGGAAGAAGCATTATCCATTTTATGGGTATGATATTCTCCGGGATGTCCTTTTATAGGAAAACGTTCTCTTTCATTTTCGGGGATTTCGGCTACAGGAACTGCAGTCCATCTCCAATTATTAGCATTTGAACCATTTATATAAACCATACCTTTATCTGGAAGATTTACGGTACTAGGAATCCAATAGTAATCATTATCATCTATAAAGATTAAGTCTTTATATAGCTCTGGGAGGGGTTCAAGTTGTTCTTGGAGGAATTCACTATCCTCTTTCATGTAATTATGAGTCATAAATCCACATCCATAACACATTCTATTTATTAAATTATGAGCTTCTTTATGTTCATAACAAGCATCACTCCCACATCGGGGGCAAGTAATTAAATTATCATTTGACATCTTAAAGTGATTTAGTTAGTGTTGGTAATTTTAATTGAATTGTAGAAGGGAACTCAGGTAAATAAGTTGTAAGGGTTAAGTCTAAGGATTTAACCATATTTTTATAACTAAAGTTATTTTTACTTTTATGATATTGAAGTTTAGCCCCTTTTGTATAATCCTTATAATTAATGTACATATGTTTTAAAGTATTATGGGCTTGTATTAGATCAATATTAAACCATTTACTTTCAGGTATGATTATATTTTTAACTACAACACTTGAATGGACTTGTTCTAATTTACCATCTACTAAAGCTGTGTATTTTTTATCTAAAAAATCAATATGACCTGACCAATTTGTAGTAATAATAGGCTTATTTACTAAACTAAATTCTAAAAGAGGTCTTCCATACCCTTCACCCTTAGTAAAACTAACCATAGCTTTAACTTTGGGGTGGTTATATAAACTATTTATTTCAGTATCTAAAAATTCACCATGTAATAAGTAAATATTTGGGAGGGATGTTTCATGTTTAATTGAATTTTTAATTTGAAACATTTTATCTAAGATAGCATCTCTATCCATATAAGAAGAACCTGCCCCACTTGTTTTTAAAATAAGACAAGGAGATTTCTTTTGATCTTTAAAAGTTTCATAAAAAGTTTTAATAAGTAGACCTACATTTTTTCTGTCCTCACCCATTTCGCCTTGCATCCAATGTCCTACAAATAAATAAGCAAATGATTCTTTTACGTCAGACAAATCAATAAGACTTTTTTCTTTAGAAGGAAAATATTTAGTTAAATCAGCACCTTCAAATAAAACTTCTATGGGTTTAGTAAGAGATACTTCACCTAAAACATTACCTTGTTTATCCTGTTTAGTAAAAATACTTTTTTCAAATACTTCTTTAGAATGATTTGAAGATACTATATTTAAATCCATTTTATTTAGTCCCTCTATCCAACTGGGATCACAAACTGTTGTTTCTATACCTGCTGTGAATCCTATATTGTAATCTCCTACAGGTTGAAATTCATTAGGAACTGTTATTTGAGCCCATATCTTAGGTTTACTAGGTAAATTATTAGACATAGGGGGTAAAAGGTGTGGTGTTAAAAATCCCCATTCTTCTTGGTGATCTCCTATAAACCCCCAGGGACAACTACCCCATCTTTGAGGGAGAACTTTAACATCATATTTATCTAATTCTATTATAGCTTTTACTACATCTCTAGAACGGGCCCCATATCCTGAGTAGGTATCTATAGGGCAACTTATTACAAATAATGGTTTCATTAATAATTTAATTTATGGGGTGCAAATTTAGGTTTCCATTCACCAACCTTAATCAATTCATATTTTTTTCTAGGAGTCCAGGTTTCAAGTAATTCATCTATATAAGTGATTAAACGAGAAGCCATTTTTTCAGAAGAAAAACCTGCCTCATCACTTAAAGCCCATTCTCTACCCTTAAGTCCTCTATTTTTACATTCTTTATTACCTAACTTATAAACATTCATTAATTGTTCAGCAGCATCACTAGCATCACATCTATCATCAAAAATATAGGGGGTTGGGGGAGAACCTACAATTGATATGTTAGTGGGGTAAACTGGGAAAGCCCATTCCCCATGAGTTTTATAAGTTCCTCTATGATTTGATGGAATATTTTCATCTGGGGTAAACCACTTGTTTTCGTTATCTACAAATCTCATTTGGTCTTGCATACCCCCTGTAACATTAGCTATAATGGGGTTGCCTACAAGTAAAGCCTCAGTTAAACTTAACCCCCAACCTTCATTTGAAGTTAATTGAATTTGAACATTAGAACAATTATATAAATAATTCATTTGTTGAGGTGACAATTTGCTATCCGAAAATATAAAGTTATATCTTTCAGGTTCGTTCCCACATAATGCTTCTATAACCTTAGGTAAATCTGTACCGTTATTGTCTACTTTTTGAGTATGAAGTATTAAAGCACACTTTTTTGCTTTTTCTAAAGGAAGTTTATCTACAAATTGTTTCCAAGCCCAAATAGTATCAGGAACTTGTTTCCTTCTAATGTTACGAGAATTATAAAGTGCTACAAATTCATAATCAACCTTATTAAAAATTTGAGTTT
>Ga0187219_1001228_pt1 | contig 12402 bp, 15 predicted proteins | sample 13SPOviralmetaG_FD_130162 | JGI IMG/M metagenome (GOLD analysis project Ga0187219, IMG submission 130162) | Marine viral communities from the oligotrophic San Pedro Time Series (SPOT) site, San Pedro Channel, CA, USA - 13 SPOT_SRF_2010-07-21... | ecosystem: Environmental > Aquatic > Marine >... | reverse complement strand
GGAGAGAGTCGCAAAGTTTTTGCATAAATAGAATTTTCTTAAACTAATCATGTACTTAGGGTAAACTGTTCATTTATCACTGGAGAAAGCTATGGCAAGTACTGGTGGCGTGAAGCTGGGAAGCACTTACGATCAAGTACGAACCCAGAAGATGGCAGCGGAAGCGCAGATAGCGGAGATTGAGCTTGCTAAGGTGAGGGGAGAGCTTGTGACGGCAGAAGAAGTCGTTACAGCGTGGACTGACGTGGTTGGTGCGGTAAAAGCCAAGCTACTGTCAATCCCAACTAAGGCTGCACCGATACTAGCTAATGAAGAATCAGCGGGCGGATGTCAGATCATCCTAGAAGACCTAATCAACGAAGCATTGGAAGAACTAGCGAATTATGACCCAGAAACAAACCCCACCTCTACATCTTCAGGATCACTTGAAGAAGGCGATGACGACCTTCCGCCCTCCGCCAAGGCTAAGCGTAAGCCAGTGGGCAGACCAAGAAAGACGGCTGGACTCACAAAGTAGTGCTGAACCCGGTCGGTGGTATACAAGCCGTGCTGAATATCAAAGGGGGATAATGGATGCGTGTTCTGATCCATCCATTCAAGAGGTTGTCGTTATGGCTGGAGCGCAGCTTGGCAAGACAGAGATTATTCTTAATATCGTGGGGTATCATATTGATAACGACCCTTCTCCTATTTTGGTGTTGCAGCCAACTCTGGAGATGGCTCAAGCATTCAGCAAAGACCGCGTGGCTGCGGGGCTTATCAAAAGCACACCGGCTCTTCGGGGAAAGGTAAAAGACCCTAGAGCACGAGATTCAGGCAATACAACTCTACACAAGGTGTTCCCCGGTGGAGCATTGACGATGGTTGGTGCTAATAGCCCGTCAGGACTCGCATCACGCCCTATCAGGATAGTTTTGTGTGACGAGGTAGATAGATACCCCCCATCAGCAGGGAGCGAGGGAGACCCTATACAGCTTGCGAAGAAGCGTGCAGCCACTTTCTGGAATCGTAAATTGATCTCTGTATCAACACCTACTAACGAAGATAACAGTCGCATTCAGGATGCTTTTGAGAAGTCTGACCAGCGGCATTACCACGTTCCTTGTAAACACTGTGAAACCGATCAGGTTATGAAGTGGGCTAATGTTAAGTGGCAAGACAACAATTCAGACACAGCGCAATACGTCTGTGATGAGTGTGGGGTATTGTGGACTGATGCTGATAGGGTTTGGTCTATCCGTAATGGAACATGGATTGCTAAGAAACCGTTTCATGGGGTTGCTGGCTTCGCCATCTCTGGTCTTTACTCTCCGTGGACTCCCCTCCCTGATGCAGTTAAGGAGTTCCTAGCCGTTAAGAGCAATCCTGAGCAATTGCGTGTATGGACGAACACATATCTAGGTCAGACATGGAGCGACATCGGCGAGACGGTTGATGACTATATGCTGTCAGAGCGTAGAGAAGAGATGCCAAATATCCCTGATGACGCTTTAATTCTAGTCGCTGGTGTCGATGTACAGGACAATCGGTTAGAAATATCAATTATTGGTTATGGGAGAGATGATGAGTCTTGGGTTATCGACCACATCACCCTTTACGGAGATCCATCTACTCCGCAGCTATGGACTGCTCTCGACTCCATCTTGTTCGCCCAGTACGAAACCGAGAATGGAAGACAGATCGCCATTCGTGCCGCTTGCGTTGACTCTGGAGGCCATTTCACCAACTCCGTCTACTCGTACTGCAAAAGAAATGCTGGACGCAAGATCTTTGCAATCAAAGGTATGGGAGGGGAGGGTAAGCCTGTCGCCGGTCGCCCCAGTAAAAACAATGTCGGCAGGTGTCCACTTTTCCCGATTGGTGTAGATACCGTTAAAGACTTGATGTTTGCTCGCATGCGGATTCAAGAGAACGGGCCGGGATATATGCACTTCTCTGAGAAACTGAATGACGAGTATTTCCGACAGCTAACAGCAGAGAAGATTGTCACTAGGTATCACAAAGGCTACAAAAAGAGAGTTTTTGAGAAGATTAGGGCAAGGAATGAAGCATTAGACTGTATGGTATACGCCTATGCGGCCTATGCTATTATTGGCATAAATATCAATGGGTTAGCGGATAAACTTGACGAACCTTCTGTCTTGGAGGAAAATGGGCCATCGAAGGAAGTTCCCGTAACCCCAAACAAGCGTCCATTTGTACCTAGAGCGGGACGTAGTTTTGCTAACTCATGGCGGTAATCTATGGCGAACCTGTTTGACCCGGCTAATGCTCCAACGACAGAGCCGGAGAGCTTTACTGTAGGGGATTACGTTCAGTGGAAGCGCACTGATTTCGTGAGCGACTACCCAACTGCCACCCATTCGGCTCAATACGTTGCCCGAGAACATCAAGGTGGCAATGCAGAATTTACTGTTTCTGCTACTGAAATAACCGATGGTTACTTGTTCACTATAGATTCTGCTACATCTGCCGCATATGGAGCTGGTAAGTACCATTGGCAGTTAGAAATAACCCAAACGTCTAGCTCAAATAGAATCGTATTGAGCGAGGGTGATTTTAACATCATCGTCGATCTTGATGACAACCAAGCTGATCCGCGCATTTTTGCGGAGAAAATGATTGGCAAGATTGAATCTTTGCTGCTTGGCAAGGCTGATGCAGACGTTTCCTCTTACTCCATCGCTGGTCGCTCTTTAACTAAGCTGTCTTTCCAAGAATTGATTGATGCTAGGGACTTCTATAGGGCTGAAACTTTGCAACACGAAGCGAAAGAGCGTGGCAAGCAAGGTAAAACTGGCTCTGCAACTATCAAAGTGAGGTTTTAATGGGGCTTTTTGATAGATTTAGAGCCAAACCCACAAAAGTGGTGCCTTTTAAGCGTTCTTACGCTGGAGCTAACACTTCTAGGCTGTTTGATGACTTCAGGTCATCTGAACGCAGTGCCGACAGTGAATTAAAGCCTGCCTTGACCCGTTTGCGCTCTCGCTCTAGGGATTTGGCGCGTAACAACGAATATGCGAAGCGATACCTCACTCTCCTCAAGAATAATGTAGTGGGAGAGCGTGGTTTTACGCTGCAAGTCAAGGCGTTAGCGTCTGGTGGAAAGCTAGACGAGTCTGGAAATCAGGCTGTTGAAGATGAGTGGAGGTCTTGGGGTAGGTACGGAAACTGCACAGTAGACGGCAAGATGTCGTGGATTGATGTGCAAAAAATGGTGATCGAATCAATCGCCCGTGACGGTGAGGCGTTCATTATCATCCATCGCGGATCTGAGTTTACCGATTCATTTAGCTTACAAATCATTGAGCCAGATAGAATTGACGTTGAATTCTCTGAATACCTAAAAAACGGCAATGAAGTTCGTATGGGTGTTGAGATTGACAAGTTTAAGCGCCCAGTTGCCTATCATATGTTGTCGTATCACCCCGGTGACTACGACTTTACATCTATTTCTAAGAGTCCGAAGCATATCCGCATACCTTCGGAGAGAATGTTTCATGTTTTCAAGCAGTTACGCGCTGGTCAAACGAGGGGGGAGCCTTGGATGGCCCCATCTATGGCCGGTTTGAAGCAGTTAGGCGCGTTGAGAGAAGCTGCGGTTGTTAACGCTCGTGTCGGAGCCTCTAAAATGGGCTTCTTCACCTCTCCCGCTGGAGATGGATTCGTTGCTGATGACCTTGATGGCAATGTACCAATCATGGATGCGGAACCCGGCACGTTCCACCAGCTACCAAACGGAGTGGATTTCACCGCATTTGACCCTCAGTACCCGTCTAACGAGTTTGACAGCTTCCATAAGGCAATCCTAAAGGGTATCGCAAGCGGCCTTGAGGGAGCTTCATATACATCCCTATCAAACGACTTGGAGGCCACTAGCTATTCGAGCATTCGTCAGGGGGCGTTGGAGGAGCGTGATTCATACAAAAACCTCCAGACATTTATGATCGACAGCTTTATTCGTCGCGTTTATGAGACTTGGCTTGCGTCCACCATGGAGATGGGCGCGATTATCGTGCCTATTCGTGAATACGATAGGTTTGCGAGCAAAAGTGAGTTTCGTGGTAGAGCTTGGTCATGGGTTGATCCGCAGAAAGAAATGACGGCTGCCGTTCTTGGGTTAAAGAACGGAATCTTGAGCCTTCAGGATGTTGCTAGTAACTACGGCAAAGATACCGAAGAGTTGTTGGCTCAAATACAGCGTGACAAGGCTCTAATGGAGCAATTTGGTGTTCAGTACGCACTTGAGCCGTATGCAGGGCAGATACTACCTGTAGAAGCTGAGATTGCTGGGGATTCTGATGGCGACATATAAGGGTAGGGACATAAATACCAAGCCCACGGAAGCGATGGTTGAAGAGGCTAATAGAGGGCTTGAGTGGCGTAAGGAATTCGGTCGTGGCGGCACTGAGGTTGGCGTGGCTAGAGCGCGTGATATATCCAACCGTAAAGAGCTATCTATCGACACAATGAAGCGTATGTACTCTTTCTTTTCTCGCCACGAGGTAGATAAAGAAGCTGAAGGCTTTCGTCCGGGGGAGGAGGGTTATCCATCGGCAGGGCGAATCGCTTGGGCTTTATGGGGCGGGGACGCTGGTTTCGCCGTGTCTAGGCGAGTTAAAAAACAGGTAGATGCTGCCGACGAAGAAGAGGACAGAGCGGCGTTATCTGGTTCAGTTAAGAAAGGTTTGCAGAAGAAGGTTGAAGACCATAATGAGGATTACGGCGATGAACCAACTAAAAGAACTAATTTACGAACTTTATCAGCGGTTTTTAGACGAGGTGTCGGAGCTTATAAGACGAATCCGGGGTCTGTTCGACCGACAGTGAAGAGTCCTGAGCAATGGGCTTACGCTCGCGTAAACTCGTTCTTATATGTATTGCGTAACGGTAAGTTTCGCAGCGGCAAGCATGACACAGACCTACTACCGAAAGGCCATCCACTAAGTTCTGATGATAGAGGTTTTGATTCAGAAAGTGACAATAAATGGAGTGACACGATGGACAAAACCATGGAAAATCAACAACTTGTAAGCGAAAGTGAAGAAACTACTATGGATTCAGAGCGTCATATCAAGAATGTCGAAGAAACTGATGATTCTTACATCGTTGAGTTCGCCAAAGACGAGATGGAAATGGCTGATGAGGCGGCTGAAGAGGTCGTTGAAGAAGCCGAAGAAGTAGTTGTAGAGAACGCTTATGACGATAGAGCGGAGGAGTCAAATATGACCCGCGCTATGGCGATGGAAATGTCGCCCGTCGATGAAGATAAGCGAACTGTTCGCATGGCTATCTCAAGTGAAGAGCCGGTTATGCGTTCTTTCGGGATGGAAGTATTAGAACATTCAGACGAAGCGATTGACTTGTCATTCCTGAAATCTGGACGCGCCCCACTCTTGTTGGACCACGATCCTGAGAAGCAAGTGGGCGTTATTGAATCTGTAAGCCTTGATGGCTCGGCCCGGCGACTCCGGGCGACTGTGCGTTTTGGAAAAGGCGCACTTGCTAGAGAGGCTTTTGATGATGTTACCGATGGTATCAAGGCTAATGTCAGCATTGGTTATTCGGTGCAAAAAATGGAGCGGAAGGACAAGGACACATATGTGGTCAAGAAATATCGCATCCACGAAGCAAGTTTGGTATCAATCCCCGCTGATGTGACAGTTGGTGTGGGTCGGTCTAGCGAGGCTTCGCAACAACCCGTGATCGTAACTGACAATGCAAAGGAGCAAATTATGTCAGAAGTAGATGTACAGGCGGTTGAGGCGCAAGCCCGTCAAGCCGCACAAAAGAACGCCGCTCAGATCGTTGAGCTAGGCGCTCGTTACAACAAGTCAGACATGGCGCAAAACGCTATCTCTGAGGGTGTGAGCATTGAAGAGTTTCGTATGAAGCTGCTTGATGAGATTGGTAGTGTTGGCGCTGTAGAGGACCAAGAGATTGGTCTGACCCGTAAGGAAGTCGGTCGTTTCAGCATGTTGCGTGCAATTCACGCTTTGGCCAACCCAACTGATCGCCGCGCTCAAGAAGCTGCTGGGTTTGAGTTCGAGGCATCTCGCGCCGCTGCGCAACAGTACGGCGTGACTGCTCAAGGCATCATGTTGCCTGCTGAGGTTCTGCGGAACTGGAAGCGTGATATGTCTGCTGGCTCTGACGGCGACTTGATTGCTGAAGACTTCAAAGGCGAAGAGTTCATCGACGCTCTGCGTAACGCTTCAAGCGTAATGCAGGCCGGTGCTCGTATGCTGGGTGGTCTGTCAGGTGACGTTAAGATTCCTAAGAAGACCGCTGCTTCTACCGCTGCATTCGTGGCAAGTGAAGGTGCGGCTTCTTCTGAATCCGAAATGACCATCGGCAACGTAAGCATGACCCCTAAGACTTTGGGCGCACACACTGACGTTACTCGTCAACTTCTAATCCAAAGTTCTTTGGACGTTGAGGCGCTGATCCGTGACGATCTAGCTCAATCTATCGCTACCGCGATTGACAAAGCTGGTTTAGAAGGCTCTGGCTCTTCAGGCAACCCAACAGGCATCTTGAACACTACTGGCGTTAATCAAGTAACCAACTTCGCTGCTGCAAACCCAACATTTGCTGAAGTTGTGACCTTGGAAACCGCTGTAGCGGAAGACAATGCTCTGATGGGCAACCTGTCTTACATCTTGCCTGCTGCCATGTACGGAGCATTGAAGACCACTGAGAAAGCCACCAACACAGCTCAATTCGTAGTTGAGCCGGGCGGCACCATCAATGGTTATCAAGGCATCTTGTCTAACCAAGCCACGGCTGGAAACCTGTACTTTGGTAACTTCAGCGATCTACTCATCGGCATGTTCGGTGGGCTAGACATTGTTGTTGACCCGTACACCGCAAGCACTAGCGGAACTGTCAAAGTTGTTGCATTGCAATCTGTAGACGTAGCGGTACGTCATGCAGTGAGCTTCGCATTCGGTAACGACGGCTAAGTAAGCTGACGAAGCCCCTCACCTTCGGGTGGGGGGTCTTCCTTGGAGGTGATATGAAGTACGAAGTAAAGAAGCGTTGCGTCATCAAAGGTTCCACATGGAATGTTGGTGACATTGTTGAGAGCGGAAAAGATTTTGATGAGGCTGACGTTAACGGCTTGATCGGCATTGAACGGATTGTTCCGTATGCCGAGCCTGAGAAGACGGAAGACCGTTCTATTGGTTTGGGCGAAGACAAGCCTAGAAGAAGAACCCGTAAGAAGGCTGACTAATGGCTGTAGAAGTTGCAGGTGACAGGCTGTTAATGCTTAGCGACTTTGGGATTGACGTATCTTACACGCTCCAAGGTCAATCTGCGGCTACATACAAAGCTATCGTTGATAACGATTATGAAGGCGTTGAGGCTGGGGGAACGATTGCATTCGCAGTCAGTAGACCCCGCTTGCTAATGAGAACGGCTGATATATCAGCGGCTGCACAAGGCGACACTGTTGCCTATGAAGGCAATACATATACCGTCCAGATTGTTATGGCTGACGGTACTGGAATGACTGAGCTTATTGTGAGTAAAAACTGATGCCGCATGTAAGGCAGTCTATCAGGGAGAATATAGAAACCACCCTCACTGGTTTAACGACTACAGGTTCTCGCGTATTCGCTAGTCGAGTTTATCCGATAGCGGCTGACAACCTACCCGGTCTGGCGATATATACATCCGATGAAAACAGTGAATACGCCACTGTCGGGTTGCCTAGGACGCAGATTAGAACTTTATCAGTAACCGTCGAGGCTTATGTTCGCGGCAACTCTAATTACGATGATTCTTTAGATACAATATGTTCTGAAATTGAAGTTGCGCTGTACACCGACTTAACTAGGGGTGGGTACGCGAAAGATACAAAGGTCACTGCGATGGATGCTGAGTTTTCTGGCGAAGGAGATCAGCCTGTAGCAAGGGCAACACTGCGTATTCAAGTTGAATACGTCACTAAAGAAAACGATCCAACAACGGCGGTCTAACATGGTCGAGATGGAATACAACGGCTCATTAATCCGAGTCAATATAGACCGGGTTGAATACTTAGAATCAAAAGGCTGGGTTCGGACGGACGCTGCTATTGATAAACCCTCCGCTGAAGCGGAAGAAACTGATGAATCCGAGGAGGATTAATAATGGCTACGCATACCGGCATAGACGGGGTTGTTAAGATCGGTGCAAATCAAGTTGCAGAAGTCCGTTCTTTCACTCTAAACCAATCAGCCGATACGGTTGAAGATACGGCTATGGGCGACACTGCTCGCACATTTAAACCTACGCTATCGACAGCAGATATTTCCCTTGAAGTGTTCTGGGATGAAACGGACACGTCTGGTCAGGTCGCATTGGGTGTTAAGTCAGAAGTAACGCTTGACCTGTATCCAGAAGGCGACTCGTCTGGTGATACGAAATACAGTGTTCCTGCAATCGTCACGGGATTCTCAATCAACACATCTTTTGATGGAATGATTGAAGCATCTATCACTGCTCAAGCGACAGGCGCTATAACAACGAGTACCGTTTAATGACGAAACTCATAGATCAAGCGGTTGCTCATTTTAGTAACCGCGAAACAAGAAGTATGAATATCCCTGAGTGGGATGCGACCGTATACGCAAAGAATCTCACGATGGATGCCAAGTCTCGTATGACGAAGCGTGCTGATGGAGACACCTTTGACTACTTGGTTTACGCCTGCATATTCGGTCTAACCGATGAGCAAGGCGAGCCGGTATTCACACTTGAAGACAAGGTGAAATTGAAGAAGGGTGTTGATGCTGACATCGTTGTTCGTCTAGGTAATTTTGCTTTAGGTATTATCGGTGATGACGACGAGGATCGTGAAAAAAACTGATTGATGACCAAGGGGAGCCGACTGACTTGTTCCTGATGTTTGAACTTGCTAGTCGCCTTGGTCAGCCCCTCTCAGTTGTGTTGGATATGACGGTGAATGAGTTTAATCACTGGTTCACCTATTACCGTGTAAAGCAGGAGTTGGTTGATGGCAACAGGCGCTGAGATTCAGGTACGGGCAACCGTCAAAGATCAAGTATCTAAGCCCCTTGATCGAATCAACACTAAGTTCCGCGACACTGCCAAGGCAGGCAAAGACCTGAACGGTACAATGCGTCTTATGCGCGGTGGCGCTGGTCAGTTGGGTCATCAGGTTCAGGACGTTGCTGTACAGCTTCAGATGGGCACTGACGCTATGATCGTCTTTGGGCAACAGGGTTCTCAGGTTGCCTCTCTCTTCGGCCCTAAGGGGGCTATGTTGGGTGGTATCTTAGCTGTTGGCGCGGCGATTGCCGGGCCTCTTGTTAAGTCTTTAACCCAATCAAATGACATTCTTGAAGAGCTAGAAAAGAACGCAAAAGAAAGCACGGCTTCACTTCATAGCCTGTCTGGCGCTCAAAGAGCGATTGCTGAAGCGCAGTTGATAGAGCGTGAGAAAGATTTGGTAGATGCTTTGGCTCAAGCAAGAAAGAATCTGCAAGAAGCTGAAACTAGGCAAGCTGACAAGTCTCAATCCAAAGTCAGAGGACAAGTCAATCAAAACGCCGACGCTTTTGAACGAGCATCAGAAGATGTTAAGCGTTATGCAAATCAAGTTGGATTGGCTGAAGCTGAACTAGAGACAGTTAGGGCTTCATTATCTGGTGTAGATCAATCTTTAGTGGATTCCAATAAAAGCCTTGAAATGCAGGTTGCAACCTACGGTATGAACGAGCTTGCCGCTGCCGCATACAAGGCGCAGTTAGATGGAGTTATAAGCGCCGAAGAATTGTATGAGCTTGAGCTTTTGAGTCAGCTTGAGACATTGAAGGCTGTTGAAGAATCAAAGGACGCATCTAGGAAGAAAAGACAAGAAGACATCAAGGCCGCTGAAGACCTTGCAAAAGCGGAGGCTGATGCCTTCGCGGTTATTACTGCCGTTCAAAACAAGAACTTCTCTGACAATGATAAGCGGAAGACTAAAGAGGCTGCCGACGAAAAGAAACGTAAGGATGTTGCTCTTGGTAATCTTGAAGACAACCTTATGGCGCTGGACTCTAACAACAAAAGAGTATTTGCCGCACAGAAGGCTTTTCGTATGGCTGAGGCTACGATGGCGGCTTTTCAGGGCTACAACCAAGCTATCGGGGCGTTTCCCCCGCCTTTGGGTCAAATACTTGGTGCTACGACATTCGCCTTGGGAATGGCTAACGTAGCGCAAATAAAAGCACAGAGCTTTGAGGGTGGTGGTTTCACCGGGTACGGCGCTCGTGTTGGTGGACTTGATGGAAAGGGTGGTCGCATGGCGATGATTCACCCGAATGAGTCAGTCATAGACCATACTAAGGGGGTAGGTGCTGGGATTACTGTTATCAATAATGTTGATGCTCGCGGTTCTGGCGCTGATGTAGACCAAAAGATCAAAACTGCTATGGCTCAAACTAGTCAGCAGACTATAATGACTATTCAAGATTTGATGCGTAGGAGAAGGTTCGCGTGACAACATTCTCATTCCCTAGCATTACCCCTACTACGAACACGTTTGAGCTTGTAGCGAATACCCGCACGTTTCAGTCACCGTTGACCAATGCGATTCAGACCACATCGCGCAAAGGTTCGCTGTGGAAGATCAGCATGCAATTCGCTAACTTGTCTGGCGCTGACCGCAAGACGATGCAAGCGTTTCTGGCAAAACTAAACGGGCAACAGCACAGGTTTACTGTTCAAGATCACTCCTACACATTGAGTGGAGGTGGTGGTGGGACGCTACAAGTAAACGGTGGTACTCAATCGGGAACCAGTTTGGTTTGTGATGGTGCTACCGCTAGTGTCGCCAACTACCTCAAAGCTGGGGATTACATTGCTTTTAACAATGAATTACACATGGTTGTTGCTGATACAAATTCAGATGCTTCTGGCAATGTGACCATTTCAATTGCTCCTCCGATAAGAAAGACCCCAGCAGATGACACGATAGTTGAGTACACGGTGCCAAAGGGTGTCTTTATTCTTTCAGGTCCAGCGTCATGGGATACTCAATTGAGCATCACGTCGAGCTTCAATATAGAAGCGGTTGAGGATGTTCTAGCATGAGTCGCGGTTTTCCTGCGAATGTACTGACTGCGTTATCATCACAGCACGTTGCGCTGGTCACCTTTGCCGAGCTACAGTTTCCCAGCGGGACTTTGTACTTGCACAACTCCATCGGTACTTACACATGGGGTGGTCAGGATTGGTTGGGTGTTGGGGATTTAGGAGAGATTAGCCAGATTGAAGAGGGCGCTGATATTAGCCCCTACAAAATCACGCTCTCGCTATCTGGTTTGGATGCGACCATTTCAGGCGCTGCGTTAACAGAAGACTATTACATGCACCCGGTGAAGGTTTATCTGGGCGTATTGGACGCTGATGACGCACTCCTCGCTGATCCCACGGTGGTGTGGGAGGGCGCTATGGACCAGATGAATGTATCAATAGGCGCTTCCGGTGGGGATGTAATCTCTCTTACCGCAGAGTCAGAGCTTGCACGATTTGATAGGGCATCAAACCTAAAATATACCGATGCTCAGTTGCAGAACGACTTTTCAGGCGACTTGGCATTTGAGTTTTTGGCGGATATAGATGGCGCTAAAATCCGATGGGGTGACGCAACTTCTGACTCAGTTGCTGGCGGCACAAAACCGAGCAGGTTCTCCGATGACGATTTCGGATTTCGTGATTTGTACAGATGAGAGTTCACACTGCGCTCAACAAGTGGGACCGTCGTCAGTTCCAATATGGCGATGCTGACTGTTGTCAGTTTACGGCTTTCATTGTAAAAGAATTGACCGGCAAAGATTATGCCGCGCAGTTCCAGTACGAGACAGAGGCTCAAGCAGAAGTCTTGGTGGGGAGAGAGGGCGAGCTAGTTGATTTCATCGGCAGCATCTTGGGAACTGCTAGTTCTGACCTGAAAGACGGCGACCCTTGCGTGGTTGACATACCTATCGTCGGGCAGGTGTGTGGTATTAAGTTATCAGAAGCGGTTATTTGCCTGACGAGGAAGGGTATGACACCAATACCTGACCGATATTTGCTGGCTGGATGGAGCCTATAGAATGCCACAAGTTATAGTAGCGGCAGCCTTAAAAGTTTATTCGGTAGGGTTGGCAACCATTACTGCGGTTGCTGGAGCTTCCGCTGCGGCTACAGCTTCAACTTTTGCTGTAATGGCCGCTGGCGCGGCAACTATAGCGGCGGCTGCCGCAGTTACTAATGCCGCGATAAAGGGCTTGATGCCTGATATAACTATGCCTCAGTCAGATACTGACAGGACTAGGCAGCAGACGGTTAGGGGCACAATTGAACCACAGAAGATTGTCTATGGTGAGGCACTTGTCTCTGGACCTATATTCTTTGTCGGTGTTG
>Ga0187219_1001226_pt1 | contig 12433 bp, 11 predicted proteins | sample 13SPOviralmetaG_FD_130162 | JGI IMG/M metagenome (GOLD analysis project Ga0187219, IMG submission 130162) | Marine viral communities from the oligotrophic San Pedro Time Series (SPOT) site, San Pedro Channel, CA, USA - 13 SPOT_SRF_2010-07-21... | ecosystem: Environmental > Aquatic > Marine >... | reverse complement strand
GAGGTTTGCCCCACCATCCGCACCGTAAGGTAAGCTCGTAAGCTTAACAGAATTATTCGAAGTACCGTCAGAAGTAAGCTTTGTCTTTACCGAGCTATTATAGTATAGCTTTAAAGATTGCTGGGCATTACCCGATGCCCCATTATAGAAGCCCACAATAGTTTTATCATGAGCTTCTATTACGGGAAAAGAAACGTGTGAACGTTCAATTACATCAGCTAGCTTTATTGCCATCTTCCTTGAGGATTAAATAGTCCATGGCAGCAAGCAGGACATTCGGCTCAATCGACAATTCACCATCGTCAATGAGCGTGACCTTTTTGAGCCGGACCTTTTGATCCTCATTCAATAAAGCTTCGACATTTTCGCGAAACTCATTTGCCAGGTCGTCACTGACTTCTGGTTGTCCGTCTGCATCTGTCGTGGCTTTTTCACGCAACGATGCAACGTACTTTTGCCGAGAATCCTCGAACGACTCTACAAGCGGCTGGAGCTTGTTAATGTTTTGCGCTAACATCCAACTAGTCTTCAGTGGAAGGGTGTTGTCGCTAAGTTTTTGAAACGCCTGGTAGACGTTAATACAGTCTTTTAGTAACATGCTATAAGTTTTTGGTACTGGTACAAATATATGCTTTATCCGATTACGATAATATCGTACTTCTCATTCTCTAGGGTAATACCTACACTGACCTCAACAATGTCAGCACTTATTACTTTGACCTTGCAGAATATTGGTTGCGGCTCTGCAATCAAGGTTGCAGCACCTCCTGCACCATCAGAACCTGCTTTGTGTGTCTTAAGAGCAAATACAAAAACACTAGAACTACTTAAGTCGTGTTGAATAGGATACCCATTTGCCGCTGCAGCTACAGGAGCAAAGTTAGAGCCGTCATCACTTGAGTCAGTAGTAATATCGATAGTGCACTTAGATACTGCACCAACAGAACGAACATTCGTATTGTTAGAACGAGCAGTATTCGCAGTAGCATACAAGTCTGCAACGTCGTTTGTTGCGTTTGCTTCTGCACCTAAGCTTGATGTAGTAACACCAAACTTAAGAGCTTTAACGTTATCTGCACTACCTACAGCACCTGTAGCACTATCCGTATGCCGCGTAAACTTGAAAAGATCAACATCGGCATCGTAAGTCATAGCCGCGTATTCACTCAACTCGTTTGCCGCACTAGTCTTTCGGCCGAATCGGAAACCTGAGTCTGTGACGTACGTAGATGCAGAGTTAGCAGCGTTAAGATCCAAGAACGTATCGTTGAAGACAACAGTAGTACTGCTCTGCTGAATCACGTCACCTGCAACTGTTAGGTTACCGCCAACAGTAACATTGCTTGTAAAGGCTCCGGTAGCTCCAGAAATGTTACCAGTAACATCACCAGTAACATCACCTGTTAGATTACCTGTAACATTACCTGTAACATTACCTGTAACATTGCCCGTTACACCTCCCGTTACATCTCCTGTTACGTCTCCGGTTACATCTCCCGTTAAATTTCCTGTAACATTCCCAGTAACGTTACCTGTAAGGTTACCACTGAATCCTGTGTTCGCAGTAATGGTAGTTCCTGTCACTGCTGCTGGAGTAGTACCACCAACAATACCATCTAAATTACCAGTTACATTGCCTGTTACAGCTCCAGTGTGAACACCGGCTGAGTTACCAGTCAAGTCACCAGTTACATCACCAGTCAAATCACCAGTTACGTTACCGGTTACATTACCTGTCAAGTTACCAGTTACATTACCTGTAACACCCCCCGTTAAGTCTCCAGTTACATTTCCTGTTACGTTACCAGTTACATTACCCGTCAAAGCACCAGTTACATCCCCCGTAACATTACCAGTTAGATTTCCTGTTACGTTCCCAGTTAAGGCACCGGTGAAGGTAGTAGCATGGACCTCCGCCCATTTGAGTGCACTTGAACCTAGATCCTTAGTATCATCAACGCTAGGAACAAAATCACTAGCAACACGACTACCAAAAGTTACGGTGTCTGCAGTTGCGTCGTCTCCTAAGGTTGAGCTCCCATTAACCTGTAAAATGGCTGTTGTAAAGCTAGCTGTAGCGGCTAAAGACGTAGTACTTAATATCCCACTGTCTGGGTTATAAGTAGCAGGACTTGCACCATCTACTTTAAGAGAAGCAGAAGCACTTGCTCCGTCTGCGAAAACAAGTGGAAAAGCAGTATCAGCAGAAGATGCAGAGATGGAAACGTTAGTAGCAGAACCTAGTCCAGTGCCTCCAACATATCGATACGCTTTGATGTAAACTACATCGCCATTAGCAATGAGACTTGTATCTGTAGTAAAGTTAGCAGACCCCTGAAAGTCACCTGTTTCATTAAGGTTTTCATTGGTCCAAAACAACACTCCCGCTTCATAGTCAAAGAACCAGTCTGCGGCTGCGTTACCCCCAAAGCTAATCTCTTGGATTCCTTTAGCTGTAGCATCACTGTCGGTACCATCCCAGCTTGTAGCACCTACATAAACTCGTGCGGCATAGGCACCCCCATAACCAGGTCCGATCCAATTCTTCAAGCGGTTAGAGCTACCATCTAAAGCAACCCATTGCTTACGAAAGTTAGAGTAGGTGCCTGCATTCCCAGAAAGACTTACAGCAGTAAGCTCGAGCGGGGCATTTTGATCAGCACCGGCATTTGGAATATATACTTCTACTGTAGTATTTGTGGTGCTTGGAGGAGAGCTTGGGATGCTTGCTGCATTAGTCCAAATATTGGCCGGCTTGACTGCTAAGAAAGAGTCATGTACTTCGTTAGAGAAGTTGTAGTTATCACTAGATCCCCCCTTGGCAACTCCGTAAAACAGTTTTTTGATTAAGAGGTCTAACTGCTCCTCTCCGCTAAATGTAGCCATTGTTTGTAGATATTAAGGTTTAGGCCGTAGCACACAGTCCGATTTTACGCACGTAGTCACCTGCTTTTAGCTTGACTCGTACATAGATAAAATTATCACTGCCGGTTTCCCATCGTGCGCCTCCAGCATTGAGAGCTACAGTTTGCAAGTCTGTTGATGTTTTAGAAAGAGGCGTTCCTGAAGCACATCCTCCTACCGGTACATTACCATTACTGACACCATTTGCAGTAGCTGCCATCCAGCCTCCTGTAGAAGAGTTAGCTCCTTCTAGGTTTGTGTCCCCAGCACCGTCAAAAATTTTGATGAAGACGTCACCACCTCCGTCTAAGTGTCCCTGAAACTTCAAGTAAACAGTTGCAACAGATGTCCCATTGATGGGGAAGCGATAAGTAACGTATTGGGCAGTACCACTTGTACGACCGCTAAAGTTTTGTGCAGATGCAGCAAACGTATGTCCGCTAGTAAAGTCGCGCAGTTCATGGGCACACTCTAAAGAAGTACCTGCAGAATTAATACAGGTAATAGCATCTTGCGCATCTAGAGATAAAGAGCCGGAGCTGTTGTTACCGTACTGCGGACTCCATAGAGTATAAGCTGATACTGCATCACTTGGATTGTCTACATAAGTACCAGTAATAGCATCTGGGTCAACAACGCGCTCACCTTCATTATCGGTTGAGTGCAAGTCGGTATACAAATTGTCCTCGTAAGGATAAAGGTTTCCAGACGATTGTGCAACGCTGCCTTTATCCCAAAAAGCATAGTTAGAACCAGTAGCTATAACTCTCACATTATTGTCATTCCCGTGGATAGACTTTCCGCTAGCTTGAGAAACATTATCATTGCTAGCACCGTTTAGATCCTTGAATCCGTTTACTCCAGCAACGGCTGTAACGTCTTCTCCGGAAAAGTCAGAACCTGAAAAAGTAGCAGATTGATTTAGCCTCAAATCGTCTACAGAACTTACCCCACTAATATCTGTGTAGCTCTTATTAGGAAATGCACCGAAGATGTCTCCGGCTGTGAAAGTCAGGAAGTTATTGTCTGACGTACTTGAACTAGCACCATATACAAGTGCTGCTGACGGTATGACGTTTGTAATTCCGATTAGACTAGGCTTATATGTTGGGCGAGTCCAAAACTTTTGACCACTCATGTAGATATTGTCTCCCGCGTCCGTTACGACACCAGCCGCACCCGTAATATTGATACTAGTTGTGTTGATTGCTCTATAAATAGTATTGCTTATGCCATTGTTAGAGGCATCCTCAATGGTGAATTTGTGGAATCCTACTCCTAAAGAAGCCGTAACATCCATTTCTACTTTATCGATTCCTGTATAGAAACCAGCAGAGTCACCGGAAGTAGGGAAGTTGCCATACGTTACGCCTAGGGTCATAGTCCCCCCGTACGTGGTATTGAACGTTGCGGATGTTGCGGAAGTGGACGCTAGCGTTGCAGACTCATCATTCAGGCGGAAGGTTAGCACAGTAGGAGCTAGATTATTATCGGTAGGGCTAAACTCTGCATTAATGGAAGTATCAGTCTCCCAGTTTACTGTGTTACTGCCGCTACCTGCTGTATATGATGCTCCACTATTGTTTGTTGTATGCGTGAGATTATTACCAGAGCTGTCTTTAGGAGTCAATCGCGCATTAGCAGTAGACTGAACTCCAAATGCACTTGCAGCTAGGCCATTTTCAAATGTATTCCAATCTGTTGGAGCTGTAGGAACCAAAGAACCCAGCGTTTCATTCAATGCGTCAATAGCATCTACAATGGGCGTACTAGCAGTGAATGTCCCGATAGCAGGAGAGTTGTCAACCAAAGTACCAGACGAAGGGCTTCCAAGAGTAGTGCTGCCTGCAGCTATCCAGCTTGTGCCTGTAGCATGACCCCACCCATTACCGGAGTCAAGGTCACTTGTAACAGCAGCACCTTTGTAGATAAAAACCTTACCAGTGTCTTTTGCAATAATAATAGACCCTACTCGTCGAGCATTTACCGGGATTGCAATGAGATGATCATTTGCAAAGTCGTCTACAATGTGAACCCCAGCGACGTTGTCCCCAACCACATCTACAATAGGGTAGCTAGCGTTTTGATTTTCAAGTGTGTCTCCAAATTTGATTGCCATATCAATGTAAGATTTCGATGTTCAAAGTAATGTCCGAGTCAAATGCCCCGGGTTGAATGCTTCTATAAACTTTGTATGAGGGACTTGCTGTACCAACAGTGTGGGTAAAACCACTACCACTGTTGTTGTCTGCTACCCAGCTATCGGTGTAGTCTGCTACACCCCTTCCATTTACTTCTGCCGCTACCTCGCCAAGAGTTCCGGCGCCAGCAATAATAATGTATGTAAAGTTACTAGAATTTGCAGTAGAAGCAGTGCAATCTACTGATAAATTTTGTTTTGCAGTTGATGGGTCTACAATTAAAGTAGAAAGAACTGTAGCCTGTGCCCCAGATAAAAGAGAAGAAATACTTGACACGTTAGTAGCCGTAGAGGTAATAACGTACAATCTATTGCGAGCTGCAATAGTTGTGCTTCTTGTAATCGCGACATCTGAGCCAGAACCATCGTTTCCAAGATACGTCCCTGCGGCACTTATCGTACTTGCAATAGGAGTAGTTTGAATAGGTACTACGTAAGAAGAAGGAATTGTAACAGGATTCGAAAGAGTCGAAGGATCTATACCTGTACGTGAAGCAACAGTTTGAGGTCCGGATACTGCACTAGTATTCGTCACAGTTATAGCAGAACCGTTTTTAAAATTCTCTGGATTAGTCAATGTAAGAGTAACTCCTGTAACCGATGCAGCTAACCCGCACTCGACTAAAAGCTGCTCTCCATTTGCTTGATGTGTTCCTGTAGCTGCCCAACTAAAGCTTGCAAAAGCCGGTTCCAAGAAAGGTGAAATAAGGTCTCTTACTACAGTCTCTAAAGTTGTTCCTGCCGCATAAGTCCCACCAGAAATAGCATCTCCAATAGTATTCGTAATATCGATGGCTCCAGTAATAGTAGCATTTCCTACAGCACGAGTTAAAGCTGCTACTTCTACGGTATGTACCGTTTCTGTAACAGCTAAAGTTGTAGGACTGGTAGATATCTGTACGATATTCTTACCTGCTTCCGTTATCTCGACTTTATTAGGCATTACTCAGATACTTGAGGCTTGACTTTAAACTTTCCTTCTAAAAGTCTATGTACTACATCCCCTGCATCAATTAGCTCTAAGTCATATACACCCTGCCCAAAAGTAAAAGCAGTCGTAGTGCCGTTAGGGATAGTTAAAGTAAACTTGCCTATATCGTCCCCAGTTTGAGTAGGGATAGTAAAGTGGACTAAATGCCCGGCATCTGCAGTACCATTGCTAGTTGCTCTGTATACATACGCAGTGTCAGTGATATGATCCTTTACTGCTATACGTGCCCGCCATCCAGTTAAACTTTGGTAGCTGCCGCTCGCTAACTTGTATCTAAAAGATACTTCATGTTGCGACCCTTGCTCTACGATGAAGTTGTATTTACCTGCAGACATTAGGATAAAACGTATTCAAAGACATTGGGTTTCCCCTGTCCGTTATTTACAATTACAGTATAACCCGCAGAGCTATTCCACCCGTTGCTTTCAGAGTAAAAATTACCCGTAAACAAAGGAGCAACTGCTAGCTGCCGGTAGTTTGCTTGATCAACTTGTTTCTCGTCTATAGTGGTATAGACCCGCTTTCCTTTCCGTGAGTGCCAGTGACCGCCTAGCATAACGTTGTATACGCCTTGCTGCCCATGCTCCCAAAAAGCCTTCCCTAAATCACCCTTAGAAACACCCAGATGGTTGTGTGTAAGGATGTAATAGATACTATCTATCTCTACTCCCAAAAGTACGGCATTGTGCCTTATATCCAATGGGGTGTTTTCCTGCAGCATAAAAGCAAGCAGTCCTGCTACTGAACCATAAGGGTCTCCTTCCATCTTCATTGTAACCCTATCATGGTTACCACTAACGATATAGACCCCTGCTACATTATCAAGACTAGTTAGGAATCTGCGGATAATGTTGTAGGCTAGGATGATTACGTTGGTGCCGTGGCCTTTCTCCTCTAACTCGTGCCAGGTCGATTGGTGATTCAACCCCGTAAATGATTCAATGAAGTCTCCTAGCAAACAGACATAAACGTCTTCATACTGTTTTTGGTTTACTTGAGTAGCGACTTCTTGTAAGCGGCTTATGACCGTCTTTACATCAAATACAGGGGTATTGCCCATAGCCTCCACTTTAGCGCCTATATGGAAGTCTGAGAGGGCTAAAACAGCAGTGTTGCTCCCCGGTCCTCGATTGATTTGAAATCCATCAAGGGTTTCACGTAAGTCGTCAATGACTTCTGTTAAATCAATCTCCTCTTTCTTCTTATCTAAATGCATCTTTACCTGATGCATAGTAACCGGGCCTTGCTTGGTCTGAGCTTCCCAGCTATTGCAGGTATAGCGAGAAACCTCCCATTTAGAAAGATCTACTTGAAAGTATTTCAAAGCCTCTTCTAAGGAATGGATAGGCTCCTCCCCCTTATAAGTGTAACAAGCTTGTTCTGGGGTAATATCTTGAGATACCGAAGCTTTTGGCTTTCGTTCCTCTGAAACCAAACGGCGAATGTGCCTATGACTGTATTCAACTTTCGGATTCTCTTCAAGAATCAGCGAAGCGATACGTGCGTGTGTCTCATTTCGGTGATTCTTGCAATACTGTTTAACTAATGCAAGAATGTCCATATTATACTAGAGTGATATTAGAAATCTCAATAAATAGAGGATGCTGCACATTTGAACTCACGTCTGCTTTAGTAAACGTAATGCTTGTAGGCAACACAGTACCTTGGGCCTGCACCGTATAAGTAGCATTTAAGTCCATGCTTAAAGGAACGCTGTTGCTTACCGCTTGTATCACTTGAATCTTTGCAGTGTAATCTGAAGCTGTAATATCTGAGTTAAACACAAAGTTAATTGCAATACTCGCACCCTGTGCCGCCGCATCATCGTAATAAGCAAAGAAAGGTTTGATATTAGGCGTTAAAGGAGAAGTATTAAAGATTGCAGCAAAAAGTGTCGAGTCTGTTGTCCCAGGAGCGCGGTACAGAACTCCGTTTCTTGCCCGTGTGACAGGAGTCATATCTACATAAGCCGGATTAAAAGTCATGCCCGCTGGCGCAACAAGTGTAGTCGCACTAGCCGCATTACTTGTTAAGGTAATTGGATTAGTGCCTACAACAAAAGAACCCGTGTAGTCTGACGTTCCATAATACTTTGCAATAAGCGCGGTGCCATCTGCATACACCGCATCTTGGTGCCCATCAGTAGTTTCATCTATTACTGCAAATGGTTGCGACCAGTTGCCGCCAACTTGGTACTGCATACCGGCAGTTCCTGACAACTTAATGCCCGCAATTTGACGCAATCCTGCAATAGGATAGGAAGCCCCTGGCATATCATCGTCATAATTCTCAAAACCTGAGTAGCCGTCTTCTTGTACGATAGCGAGATCCTCAGCTTGGTAAATCTGCGTTCCAATAAAATAATCCCGACGTGCGCAATCACGATCTAACCCAAAAAGAACTCTTTTGAGATAAACCTTTAACTCTCGTCCAAACTCCCATATTTCATTGAGAGCAGTCTTTCGAGCAAAATTGCTTAGGTAGTCTTTTGGATTGATTTTCATTTTAACAGCCGCATACGCAAGTGCAGCCATTGCCCTTGCAGATATTGTCTAGCAAGGTAATCTTTTCGTTAGCGCTTGTAACCCTAGCATCTGGTGGAGTCGCAAGGCCAATGTCAAGCAGAACCCCTTGCCGGATGGTTACAAGCTCTTGAAGGGTCTGTAATTGCTTTTGCTCTTTGCACAAGTTGCACATACTCTTAAGATATGTATCAAGCTTGTCGCTAATGCACTTATCAATTACAGGAATGTGTAGGAAGTATTCCTCGAACGTGTAGGTATCAGCACCGATTTCGTACACGATTTTAAATTTGTAAATACCGTCCCGGAAGGATGCTGCAGTTTCATCTGCAACATCCCCCGGTGCGATATCTAAAGTAAAGGAATGCGGATTAGCCGCATCATAACTGCCAAGGTCTGCTTCTGTCAAATCCAAGTAAGCCGTCTTACCAGGAATCTGCACTTTGACATCTAAGTTTGTCCGTGCAGTTCCATTAGGTAAGTGATCATACAATACAAAGTTTACTGCGCCTGCAATAGCCTTTGTAGTAATTCTCCAGTATCCAGTTTTAGCAGCCATAGTTTAAGAATTAGGCTACGATTGCATCCAAGTCAGTATTGCCTTGGGTGTTCGCCGTATTTTGATAAATGACAATCTCATGAGTATCCTCACGGTCACCAACAGTCTCCTTAACGAAGATGCAGTACTTATCGTAGTTGATACCTGCCGTAGCAACAGTAGGCTTCACTACGTTAGGTCCCGCAATGTTTGTAACCCCTACGAATGGGAGCGCATCCTGAACGTCTGCATTTACATCGCCTTCTTCACCGATGCTCAATGCTGCGCCAGTAGTAATAGCCCCATCAGAAAGGTCGTTACAAGCAAAACGCATCACAACGTTGATTGGCATAGTGATATTTACCTGATTATTGTCACTACCATCTACAGCTGCAGATACATTTTTAAAAACGTCTCGCGTAGAAGCTTCGATGGCAGCTGCAATTTGAGCAGCAGCAGCGGCATCAGTAGCAGCGCCTACTGCTTCAAAAGTAGCAATAGAAAACTTTTCACGTCCGTCAGTGACATCGATAAGTTTAATATTAGCGGATCCGTCTGCTTCTTTGAAAACATGAACCTGAATAACCTGCGCTGTTCCCGCAGAGTAATCATTTTTTGTAGCGCTAACTACGTCAGAACCTTTGAACCGAATAGAGTTACCAGCTGCAGTAAGAACCTGGTAAAACTTAGCAGCCCCGCTAGAGATAGCAGTAACACTGCCGCTAGCAGTTAGGGTGTCATCCAAAAGGAGAGCAATAGTAGAGGCCGTGGGAGCAGTTGCAGCAATAGCACCGGATGCTTGATTGCTAACTGCGACAAATTTAGTATGAGACATGATAAGAAAAATTAAGGGTATTATTAAGATGCGATAGTAATGCCAGTTGCCTGGACTTTACCTGCGCTAAGATTGTTATTAGAATCGCGCAAGACAAGAGTAGCTTTGATTTCAGAAGTAGCAGCAAAGTCTCCTGCATCTGCAATTGTAACTGCAAAGACTTCTTCAGCCGTAGCCACCGCAAACTCTTGTACAGTTCCGTGACCGGTATCGTCAGTATCATCACTATTAATTGTAAGAACTGCAGTTGTACCAACTTCAAGATTGGTAGCCTTAACGAAGATTGCAGTTTCACCAGCTGTGCTATAGGTACTTCCTGCAGCAGTTGCACCGCCAGCATCAGTAACCATTGACACAACAGTACTAGTAACAACAGGTACAGTCAAATCAGCAGCAGACAACCCGAGAACGTTTTCAATAAACGTAACAGTCTTTTGTACGCTGGCCTCATCGTCTTGAATCAAGACTTTAATCGTTTCAAATACAAAACGACCTCCTACTTTCTTGCGAAGTTCGATAGTGTAGATTCCGTAGTCCTGACCAGCTACAGTAGAGCTTTCTGGAACTACGATAGGAAAGCCATACTGATTGTATGCACCCATAGAAATAAAACCAGACTTCTCTAAGCCTTTTGCAATAGTCAAAGAACCTTTATCATTTGCTGGGAAAGAACGAGTGACCGCAGCACCATCATTTGCACTAATGTGCAAAGCGCTCTCTGCATCTCGTGCGGTAACAACAATGTTTAAGACATCTGATCCTGCATCGGTAAGCGTCAAGTTGTCGAACTCGGTAGTTCGGTTACCTTTTCGAGCTACAAAAGCTGCAACCACTTGAGCTACAGTTTCGCCAGAAAAGGTTTCAGAATCATTAATTCCTTTACCATCCTTACGCTCGAAGCGTACGAAAATCTGTCCTCCCAACTTATTTGCAGCAGATACTGCGCTAAAGTCAATGCTAGAAGTAGCTTTAGCCGAAGCAACAGCAGCAGAATAGTTAGAAGAAAGGATGTCGCCCTTCTTAAACTCAGAAGAAGAAACTACTGAAGTAGTACCGTTAGACATTACAGTAGCAGCACTGAGCTTGATTAAAGCATTAGCACCGGCTGCAGAAGCATTACCAGCTGCAAAAGCACCGTCAACTTGAATAGCAAGCTTTCCTGTGGAAGCAGAGTTCGCTACTGAAGTAGCATGGATAGCGCTTTGAGCGGTAGCCCCATCAAGGGCTTCTACTACAAGCGTAGAGATAAGATTATTCATTACTCGGATTGTTGTTGTTCGATAGAAGTAGTCTGGTATCGTGGCGACTCTATGGCCTCGATGATGCTTTTCACAGTGAGATCTACAATCTCGTGGTGCGTGTGCTCTGCTAGCTCGCAATCTACGCTAGTTGACAGGGTAATGTCAACAGGTACCCGCAAGTAATCTAGTCGCAGTGTTTTTAATATAAACTTTTCTCGCTCTTGGAAGACCCTAACGTTATCATCAAAGACAACTGCTAAAGGTGCCTCTGCTTTGGTTTTACCAAAAGGATTTTGAAGCTGCTGATAGACTTTATCCTGCTCTACAATACGTAAGTCTCTGACAACCAAGGGATCTGCATTATCGACTTGTTCCCCGCAATGGTTCACGTGAAATTGCACGCGAGCATTGACGAGGAACATATAGTCGATTGGCAAGTCAAAGTTTACAAAGTCTATGGGGTTCTCAGGAGTACCAGCACTTGGTACTACCCCATCTTCATAGTCTACTGTAATAAGCATACGTAAGTCGTCCATACGCTTTACGTTGCCTTCAAAGCCTACTTTCTTCGGATCAGTCTGTTTGTAGAGACGCTGCTTAATATATCTTTCCTGCGCCCGGTTTAACCAGAAGTCAACCTCTTCAGGTAAGAAGTAATCATAAACCGAAGAGGCTACTTTTTGTAACCCCTGGTCCACAGCATAGTGCATCTCTTGAACAGTCATGTCATGCGAAAGCCTTTAGCTTGGCTTTAATTGCCGTCAAAACGTTTGAATTTTTCTTATCCTTCAGGAAGATAACAGCAGCTTCCATAGAATCTCCTAAGGTGACATCACCGTCTAGAATACTGTTGCCTACTTTACGAAGGGCCTCTGCACTAAGAGCCTCGTTGATGAGGGCTGTAAGTGCCAAATTCTTGTCTTTGCAAATATCGAGAAAATAAAGAGGATTATCTTCTTGAAGTTCTTCTAATTGCAATTCTTTCTCATCCTTGGTCATTTTACCAGGATTGTAAGAGTACACATGAAGAACCATATTCATTCGGTCTTCGTTATCAGTAAGCTTGATAAACTCCTTATACGCGTCTTTGCGGATAACTAAGTTTGCGCTGGCTTCTTCTAACTCCTTGCGACCATCGCTAATAAAATACTGAATACGCTTGCTGCCGTTTACCTGTTCTTCGTCAGACACGACAAAAGGGT
>Ga0187219_1001224_pt1 | contig 12439 bp, 15 predicted proteins | sample 13SPOviralmetaG_FD_130162 | JGI IMG/M metagenome (GOLD analysis project Ga0187219, IMG submission 130162) | Marine viral communities from the oligotrophic San Pedro Time Series (SPOT) site, San Pedro Channel, CA, USA - 13 SPOT_SRF_2010-07-21... | ecosystem: Environmental > Aquatic > Marine >... | reverse complement strand
ATTAGATTATATAGGCATTGAGCGTGCAGGTTATCAATTAGCATTAGTTCAAATGGCTAGAAGAGAGGGACTGCCGGTTGTAGAGTTAAAAGCAGATCGAGATAAGGTAAGTAGAGCTATGCCTTTATCTGCAAGAATGGAACAAGGTCAAGTTCACTTTATAGAGAACGCATTATGGTTTGATGAATTAGAAAGAGAGCTTTTACAATTCCCAGAGGGAGAACATGACGACCAAGTAGATAGTTTAGCTTATGCTATACTTGAAACACAGAGAAATAAAAAGTGGGTTGCTTACTAAACAAATCGAGATTTATAGACTACTATTCTACTGTAAGATTTAAAAGGATACAAATTGGCCGAGAGAAGAAAATTTAGCGACATAATCTTTGGTAGAAATAGCGAAGTCAAAAGAAACACAGGTAGCTTTTTCAGAGATGATCCCAATGAAAGCATTTGGGGAGCAACAAGTTTCATTCAAGGATACAATACAGTTGCAGGTGCTTGGGATACTAATGGATTAGGTAACGGAGAAAGTAACTCGGCAGTTACAGCTTGTCTTCAATTATTAGGACTATCATTTTCAGAAGCAACACTTGAAGTTTGTTATTACAACGAAGACGGAGAAAAAGAAGTCGTTCCAAACCACCCACTTGCACTTTTAATGAGGAGACCAAATCCTTTTATGTCCGGAGATATAGTTCAGCAGTATATAATTAATGCTTTACACGTTTCAGGAAATGCTTATCTTTTAAAGCAACACAATGAGAGTGGAGAATTAGTTGCATTATATCCTCTTATGCCGGATCAAGTTACACCAAAGGGAAATCAAAGCGAATTAATAACACATTATGTTTATGAGACAGAAAGTGGAAAAATTAAACTTGAAGCAAATGATGTCGTTCACTTTAAATTAGGATTAGATTCAGTCAACCATAAGCTAGGATCAAGTCCACTTAAAACTGTATTAAGAGAAATATATGGAGATGAATCAGCAGGACAAATGGCAACTGCTTTATTATCTAATATGGGAGTTCCAAGTGTCATGATTACACCTAAAGATGATTTTGGGCCAACACCGGAAGAAGCCGATCAGATTTCAAAAACTTATCAACAAAAAGTAAGTGGTAAGAATAAAGGCAAACCATTGGTAATGAGTGGAGCTATGAATGTTGAAAAACTATCTTTTAGTCCTAAAGATTTAGATATAGGACTTTTAAGACAAGTTCCAGAAGAAAGAATAAGTGCCGTGCTTGGTGTACCGGCTATCCTTGCAGGTCTTGGTGCAGGTTTAAAACATGCTACTTACTCTAACGCTAGAGAATTAAGAGAATTTTTTACAGAAAACAAACTAATTCCTTTATGGAGAATGGTTGGAGAAGAAATTACACAACAAATTTTATTAAGAGATTATACAGATAATCCTCTATTTGAAGCTAACTATAACTTTGGAGAAGTAAGAGCATTACAAACAGATCAAAACGAAATGTATGAAAGACTAAATGTCGGAGTACAAGGTGGTTGGATTACAGTTAAAGAAGCTAGACAACAAGCAGGTTTACCATTTGATGATGAAATGGAGTATTATATATTGCCAATTAATGTTCATCTACACTACAAAGGCATGGAAATGTCAAAACCACCTACTAATAGAGATGAGATAGAGACTGAAGAACCGGAATATACACCGGCAGTTGTCACAGAAGATGATGAAGAAAACTCTAAAGGTACAAAAGTTATTAAAAAAATAGAGGATCAATTTTGCGTAATAGCAGAAGATAGTGGAAAAAACATGGGTTGTTATCCAACACGAAAATTAGCTCAACAGAGACTCGATCAGATAAGCCGATATTCAAACAATCCTAAAAATGATTAGTGAAAGAGTAAAGAAAGCCCTCAAAAAAAAAGTAGAGGAACATAACGAAAAGCACGGAGATGATTCTAGGAAAAAAGTAACTCTTAGAATGTTAACTGCAGTTTTTAAAAGAGGCATTGGTGCTTATAATACAAATCCAAGTTCAGTAAGGCCCACAGTTACATCAGCAGATCAATGGGCATACGCTAGAGTAAATGCTTTTCTATATGCTTGTAGAACTTTAAAATTTAGAGGTGGCAAATTCGATTTAGATTTACTACCTAGTGCGCACCCTTTATCAAGTAAGAAATCACTAACCAAAGGTGTTTATGATGATATAAACTTTACAATTCCTAAAGGTGCAAAAGAAGAAGCTAAACGAGGTCTTGCTTGGAGAAAAGAATATGGTCGTGGTGGTACTTCAGTTGGTCTTTCATCAGCTAGATATATAGTAAATAACACAACTGTAAGTCCTCAAAAGGCTAGACATATTGCTAAATACTTCCCAAGACATGAGATCGATAAAAGAGCAGAGGGTTATTCAGTAGGAGAAGACGGTTATCCAAGTAATGGTCGAATCGCTTGGGCATTATGGGGTGGAAATGCCGGTAGAGATTGGAGTGCAAAACTTGTACGAGCTATGAACAAAAGAGATGATGAAGCTAAATTTTCAAGTGCAAGAGAGTTAATCGAAAGAAGAAATGCTTTAAGAGAAATTAAAAGAGAAGAAAGAGTAACTCGCTTTGAGAAAGCAGAAGTTAAAGAAGATATATGGAATGCTTATGATAAATTGCTTGGTAATTGGGATTATGTATTAGCAGGTGCTTATTATGATTTACTTAAAAAACAAGTACAAATGATTAGTAAAACACTAGCAGAAAACTCTCCAACAACTTCTGGGATCATAAACCTATTAAATACTCAAATAGATAGAAATACTATTTTAGATTGGAAAGACGCCTTGATTCCTTATTATGAAAGTATGGCAACAGACTTTGCTTATTTTCAAGTCGATATATTATTGCCGGAAGAATTAAAAGAAAACTTTGTATTTAGTGAAACAGAACAAGAACAAATACTAAGAGCAAGAAGAAGAAAACCAAGACAGGTTATTCTTACTCAGGGATTTTATCCTAAAAGAGCTAGAGGTGTAGCGATCCCTATAAATTCGACTAGATACAATAGAAGCGCTAAGTCTTTTATTGAAAACAGACTAGAAACATTCTTGCCGGATATGAGTATGACTATGAAAAACAACTTAAATAGAGCTTTAAGGAAAAGTTATGATGAAGCTAATAAATTAGGATTAGTTGGTAAAGAAGCTGAAGATTATATAACAAAACAAATCGGGAAAAGTTTAGGTAAAAAGAACTTAGGTCGTGCAATGAATATTGCAAGAACAGAGGGTAGCGCTTTATCTAATTGGAGTACAAATGAAAGTGCTAAAGAAACCGGATTAATACTTGAAAAAGAATGGATAACTAGAAGAGATGGACTAGTTCGAGATAGTCATTTGTTCATGGACCTTGTGAGAGTAAATCAGAATAGTGACTTTACTGTTCAAGGTTACAAAATGAATTATCCAGGGGATAGTAGCCAAGGAGCACCGGCAGGACTAGTATGTAATTGTAGATGTAGCATGATTTTTCATGAAAGTAAGATATAATAGGAGTCAATATGGCAAAGCAATTTAAAGAATTTAAACTTTCAACAACTGATGAAGTTGAGGGAAAAGTAGAGGCAGTTTTTTCTGTGTTCAATGAAGTAGATAGTGACGGAGATGTCGTACTTCCAAATTCTATAAAATCCGGTTACGGAGAAAAAGGAGTCGCAATGGTTTGGGCTCATGACTGGAAAGATGTAGTTGGTAGAGGAGAAATTGTCGATGACGGAAATAAAGCCATATTCAAAGGTCAATTCATTATGGATACTGAAAGAGGCAGAGACGCTTTCAATACAGTAAAAGCTATGGGAGATTTACAACAATGGTCATTTGGCTATGAAGTAGATGATTTTGAAGTTGGAATGTTTCAAAAAGATACTCAAGAGATCGAAGTTAGATATTTAAAGAATGTAAAAGTATGGGAAGTTAGCCCAGTATTAGTAGGGGCCAATCAAAACACCTCTACATTATCAGTTAAAAGTGATGAAGAAGCTAGAGATGACTGTGTAAAAGATACAGACATTAAAGAGATAAAAGAACCAAAAAGATTTAACGAAGAAGTGGACGACTTGCTTATCAAGTTATCTACTGTGTTAAAAAGAGCTAAGGAGCTTACTGCCTTACGCTTAAAAAAAGAAAAACTATTGTCGGATAACTCTACTGAAGTTCTAGAGGAGTTACAGGACACATTACAAGAAGTGTTTCAAGATGTAGACACACTTCTAAGTATTGCAAGTCCTAAACTTGAGGAAGAAGTAGACGACACGACAATTCTATTAGAGACTGAAAGAATCCTATTGGAAACAATGGATCCGGAAGTCTAATAAGGAGATAACAATTATGGCAAATCTTAATGATTTGAAGAAAGAACTTCAAGATCTTAGAGAGTCCACAATGTCGGAATTTTCAACATTAGAATCTACAGGATTCGATGCTGAGAAAAAAGGCGAATGGGACAAGCGTAATGAAAGAATGTCCGAGTTAGTAACTACAATAAAAGAAGCTACTAAAATAGAAACTGAAAAAAAAGAACTTGAAGAAGCAATTGAGGCAGGAAAAGTTGTGGAACCAAAAGGTATCCACTTCGAAAAAGCTGAATCAGAAGCACCTTTAACTCTTGGTGGTCAATTTCTAGAATCAAATGCCTATAAAGCATTTGCTGAAAACGGTCAAAAAAACATTACATCTGAGTTGAAGTTTAATGTTGGCTATAAAGCTGACACAACAACCGGCACAATGCCTCCAAGCGTAATTAGAAGCCCTAGAATACAGGAATCAGCACAAAGAGATCCTTTTGCACTTCCTAACTTAATTGATACGATCACAACAGATCAAACATCATACAAGTACCTAGAGGAAACTACATTTACAAATGCAGGTGGGCCAATCGCTGAAGGTGGAACATACGCAGAAGATACATTAGCATTCACTGAAAGAACTGAAGTAATTAGAAAAATCGGTTCATTCATTCCTATGACTGATGAACTTCTTGCAGATGTACCAGCAGCACAAGGATATATTGATAGCAGATTACAATTCATGGTTAATTCCAACATACAAGACCAAATTTTAGGTGGTTCTGGTGCAGGAAATAACCTTACTGGATTCTTAAATAAGACTGGAATCAATACCTTTAACTATGCAAACTACACTCCGGCAACTGGGCTAAAAAGAATTGGCCAAGTTTTAGAAGCAATCACTGAAATTCAGAAAGATAGCTTTTTAAATCCTGATGCAATTCTTATGCACCCAAGTGACTGGTATCAAGTTATAACTGAAACATCAGCAGTAACAACTAGTGGATCTCATAATCCATTATTCGTTGGTGCAGGAGACTTCGGTTCTAGCGTAGCGGCAACTCTTTGGGGATTGCCTGTTGTACCAACAACACAGTTAAGTGCAGGAACAGCATTGGTTGGTGTATTCGGTGGAGGACAAGCTTGTCATTTAGTCGCAAGACAAGGAATGGAAGTAAGCATGTCAGATTCACACGACGCAAACTTTGTAAAAGATATTGTTGTTATGAAAGCTTCTGTAAGATTAGGACTTCCTATCTACAGAGCAAGTGCTTTCTGTTCAATAACAAACTTCTAAGGAAGATAAAAAAATTACTATGGTATCACTCTCAAGCTACGGTTTGGGAGTGGACCAAGTAGGAAAGGTTAAAATGGCAATTTTAAAGAAAAGTGTATGGATTGATGATGACGGCAAAATAGCTGAGGGCGATTCTATGCCTGCTAAATGGAAAAAAGGTAAGTTATTAGGCGCTAAAGGTCAAGAAGTTTCAGACGCACAAGCCAAAGAATGGGGCATTGGATCTAAAGCCAAAGCACCGGCAGAGAATAAAGGAAAGTAAAAACTTATGTCCATTACTAATGGTTACTGTGCTCTTTCAGAAATTAAGACTTACATTGGCTTAACAGGTAGTGGACAAGACTCTAACTTAGAGAGCGCAATAGAAAGTGCTAGCAGAGAAATAGATCAGTACTGTGATCGAATATTTTATGTTACTTCTAGTGAAAATAGATACTATACTCCTACAAACTTTTTCGAAGTAGAAATAGATGATGTTTCTTCTACAACAGGATTAGTAGTTAAACTAGATACAACTGACGATGGAACACATAATAAAACTCTTACATTAAATACAGACTATATAGTAATGCCTATTAATCGTACAAATAAAGTAGGTCAAAACCAACCTATCACTTCATTAAAGATTTTAGATAGTAGGAGTTCAGAAAGATTTGATCCCAAAGTTATTAATAATATTTTAGTTACTGCAACTTTTGGCTATTCAGCAGTACCAGACGCTATAAAACAAGCTACTTTTTTACAAGCAACAAGATTATTTAAAAGAAAAGATAGCCCATTCTCAACTTATGGAAATCCACAAACAGGTACAGGAGAATTATTTAATCGATTTGATCCGGACGCATTAAAACTTATCAGAGGTTACGCTAAGAAAACTTTGTAATGGCCACAGATAAAAACTTCTCTATTGAAGTATTAGGTGCAAGACAATTAAAAAAAAGATTAGACGCAGAAAACTTACTTAATACTCCATTGAGAAAATATTTTAATGCTACTGGTAAGATTGTAAAAGCAAAAGCTAAAGAAAATACACCGGAGTTTTCTGGAAAACTAAAATCACAAATAAAGTATAAGAAAGTAGCAGATCGTGGAAGATTGCCCGGTGGTGTAAAGGTTTTCGTTAATACACCTTATGCTCCTTTTGTTCATGGAGATATGAATAAAAATTTTAAATATAAGGGCTTATCTTATCCAAAAGACAAAGATAAATTTGACAGAACAAAACCTCATTGGCCACCATTTAAAGCATTAGCAAAATGGGCAGACGCAAAAGGCATACCGGTATTTTTAGTTGCAAAATCAATATCGGAGAAGGGTACTGCAATCGTGCCATTTATAAAAATGGGTTATGAACAAGCAGAAGATCAATTAAAAATAGAATTAGAATTAGCTTCGAAGAGAGTAGAAGCACAATGGAAAAAATCTAGAGGAACACTTAAAAAGTAATTTCTATTTAAATCTAAGATTTGACAAACAAGTTATCCTAGTTATAATTAAATAAAGGGAGTAATTAATGAAATTATTTTTAAAATTAATAATAATAATATTGACGCATAAAAAATATATAAATTGGAATAAATTAAACCAAGATATAGCTTTGTCATTAGCTAAATCTAATTTACTTTTCCACCCAGAAGATGATCCATTTAGAAAATGGATTGGCTTAAAAGATGTTAAAACACTAGTTAGTGATATCGAATAAGTAATTAAATAACCACCTATGATTAATTTTGTAGGTGGTTTTTTTAATGTCTGCTAACATAATTGCATGGCAAGTTTAACAAATATAAGAAATGGAATAGCAACTAATCTAGGAAATATCTCATCTTTATCTGTTTATGGATATGTTCCGGATTCAATAGAACCACCAACGGCTATAGTCGGTGTTGTTGATTCAGTCGAATATGATACATCAATGGCTCGTGGTGCTGATACATACGAGATACCAGTGTTGTTGTATGTTTCAAGAGTAGACGCACAAGATAGTCAAGAAACTTTAGACTCATACTTAGCTTCAAGTGGGGCCAATTCGATCAAAGCACAAATAGAAAGTGATGATACTTTAAATGGTTCTGCAATGTCTTGTAGAGTAGTTGAAGCTTCGAATTATGGAGTCTATACTATAAATAACATAGATTATTTAGGCGTAGAATTTGAGGTAAGCGTAGTAGCATGAAATATTTAGTTAAGACAAGCATATATGTAGATGATAAAGAGATTAAAGCAGGTTCAGTTATTGATGACAATGCAATTCCAAAGAAATCAAAAAAGTGGTTATTAGAACAAAATATAATCGAAAAGTCAGACGGACAAACAAAACCTACTAAGATAGAGGAAGAAGAATAATGCCTTACGGTAGAGGAAAGCCTACAAGTAGAAGAAGAAGACGAAGACGAGGATCGGGAAAAAAATAAATGGCCTTTATACACGGAAAAGACACAGTAGTTTATTTTAATGCATCAGATTATTCAACTTATTTTAGTTCAGTTGATTTAAATGCTACGGCAGATGTTGCAGAAAGTACAACCTTTGGAAATACATCTAAAACATATATTGCAGGAGAGCGTGATGGTACAGTAGGACTTACAGGATTTTTTGACGCAACTGCAGACGCAGTATTTACTTCTGTTTATGGAACATCTTTTAATCTTGTCGTAGGTCATGATGGAATTACAACAGGCAAAAGAGCTTCATTTGGAAAATCTTTAATTACTAATTACGGAGTATCAAGTCCGGTTGGAGATATTGTTGCTAGCAGTTTAGATGTACAAGCAGATGACGGATTACATAATGGTTCTGTTTTAATTAATGGTGCATTTACAGCTACTGCCGTACAGGGATCTGTACAAGATAATACGACTTCAACATCAAATGGTCTTGGGACCTTTTTAATAGCTACATCTGTAAGTGGTACAAGCCCTACTGCTAATGTAAAGATTCAACATTCTGCTGATAACTCTACATGGGTTGACCTAGTTACTTTTACACAAGTAACAGCAGCTTCATCAGAGATCAAAGAAGTAGAAGCCGGAACAACAATTAATCGATACTTACGAGTATATAATACTATTGGTGGTAGCAGTACTCCAACAGTTAATGCTATAGTAGGTATAAGTAGAAATAACTAATAGGAGAAGATAATGGCATTTGTGCATGGTAAAAGTTCAGTATTTAAACTAGATAACTCTGGTGGATCATTAACTGATATATCAGCTTATGTGAACAATGTAGACTTCCCTGAAACTGCCGATGTTGCTGAAACAAGCACTCTGGGATCAAGTAACAAATCCTATATCGTAGGTCTAAAAGACGCTACATTAGGTGTTACTGGATTATGGGACGCTACTGTGGACGCAATCTTTGGTGCTGTTGTAGGACAAACTGCAACTCTTTCATTTGAATATAGCCCAGAGGGAACTGCCTCCGGTAAAGTCAAATACACAGGAGAATGCATTGTCACTAATTATGGGCAAACCTCTCCTGTTGGAGATGTTGTTGCCTATTCAGCAGATATGCAAGTTTCAGGTGCAGTTACTCGTGGTACACACTAAGTAAACTAATCGACTAAACTTATATTAAGTAAAGGAGATTAATTGAAACGATTAAAATTAGAAGATATTAACTCACTTCCTAATGTTCCAACTAAAGAGTTGGAAATTAAAGAATGGGGTGTATCGATCATAATACAAGGTATTAATAAAGCTACTCAAATAGAACTTGGTAGAATTATTGACGGAGATGATACAGACGCATTTGATTATCAAAAAGAATTATTAAAAGCATGTATATTAGAACCTACATTAGCTGATAAAGATGTAGATAACTTATACGAAAAAGATAGTTCAGTTATTGACGCAATCTTTGTAGAAATAAATAATTTAAATGGTGTTGGAGGCTCTGCAAAAGCAGAACAGTTTTGAAACTAATCACGATCTAGCATTTCAGTTTAAACTCGCAAGAGAGTTAGGCATGACAGTTGCAGATCTAACTACTAGAATGAGTTCATTGGAATACAATAATTGGATAGCTTACTATGTATGGGAAAAACAAATGAACGATAGAAATATAGCTTTGGCTGAAGCAGAAGCTAAGAAAATGAAAAGATAATGGCTGGCTCAGATATTGTCTTAAATATTGTCACTCGTGGTGCAAATTTAGCTAAAACACAATTAAACAACTTAGGATCTTCAGGGGCTAAAACAGGAAAGAATTTAGCACAATTAAGCAATATGGCAAAGATAGCCGGACTTGCAGTCGGTGTTGCTTTAGTAAAAGGTATATCTTCAGCAGTAAAAGAATTTGCTGACTTTGAAGATAAGTTAAACCAATCATTAGCAATAATGAAAACTACAACTAAAGAACAACACTTAATGGCCCAAGCAGCTAGAGAAGTTGCTTCTTCAACAAGAATTAGTGCGAATGATAGCGCAGAAGCATTTTTCTTCTTAGCTTCAGCAGGTCTAGACGCAACACAATCCATAGCGGCTTTACCACAAGTTGCAGCTTTTGCTCAAGCAGGTATGTTCGATATGGCAACTGCAACAGATTTAGCAACAGACGCACAATCAGCATTAGGATTAACAGTTTCAGACAGTCAACAAAACCTTAAAAATCTTACAAGAGTTACAGATGTTTTAGTAAAAGGTAATACATTAGCAAACGCTTCAGTTCAACAATTTTCAGAAGCATTAACTACAAAAGCAGGTGCGGCTTTGAAAGTTGTTAATAAAGACATAGAAGAGGGTGTTGCAGTATTAGCTGTTTTCGCAGATCGTGGTGTAAAAGGTGCAGAGGCAGGAGATAAGTTAAACCAAGTTTTGAGGGATATACCAAGAGCAACTGCTAAGAACAAAGAAGAATTTGCAGCTTTAGGATTAGAGATGTTTGACGCACAAGGCAATATGAAAAATGTTGCTGATATAGTAGAACAATTAGACTCTGTTCTTGGTCCTATGTCCGATGAGTTAAAAGCTTCAACACTAGATCAATTAGGATTAAATCGTGGTGTAGCTGACGCAGTTAAGATTCTAAGTGGTTCAACTGAGCAAATAAGACGATATGAGGAAGCGCTTAGAGATAGTGGGGGAATTACTCAAGAAGTAGCAGAGAAGCAAATGCAAAGCCTTATAGGGCAAACAGAGTTATTAAGTAATAATTTTAGTGTATTAAAACAGATGATTGGAGAAGATTTCGAGGGTGCAGCTAAAGGATTAGTTGGTGTTTTAAATAAAATTGTACAAGCAATAATTGATATTAAGGTAGCTCAAAAAGAAGAAGAAGACGGAATTAAAAGGTCTGTTTACGCTTACAGAACAAAAATGGTTATGATCTCTGGAGTATTAGTTCCTATGCAAGAAATGTATAGGTTAAGTTTAGATCTAGAAAAGTCACATGATGATGAGAGGGACGCAGTAGAGGCTTATAATGCTAGCTTAGAAGATCTTAGACCAAGCATTGAAGATATTACACAAGCACAAGAAGACGCAAAAGAAAGTGCTAAAAAACTAAGAGAAGAACAAATCGAAAAAGGCTTATCCGGATTAAAGAACATACAAACTGCTTATCGAAACTTAAATGCAATCTATGAACACCACAACGATTTAAAAGAAGATGAACTTAAAATGGCAGAAAAAGTAAATGCCATTAATACAAAGATGAATGTAACAGAAGATGATTTAGCAAAAGCAAAAGAAAAGGCTTTAAATCTAGCTAGTGATGGTACTGAAAAAACAAATGAAGAAAGATTAGCTATTGCACGACAAGAAAGAACAATAGCAGATTTAATTGACATAGAAGAAAAAGACGAAATACAAAAACTTCAATTAGCAGTAGCAAAAGAAAGATTAATTGAGTTAGAAGAAGAAGCAATTGCACGATCTAGAGAAAGCATACAAGCAGAAGAAGATGTAGTAGAACTAGAAAAAGAACTAATTAAATTAGAAAAAGAAAGAACAGAAGCACAATCAGAATTAACAAAAGCAACTGATGATTATAATAAAGCGACTGCAAAAACACCAGAGAATCTTTTAGATATAGCGATAGCAAAAAGAGAGCTAGATATAGCCATAGCTGATGTAAAAGCAATAGATGGATTTAAAGAGGGAATCGACCAAATGATAAAATTTGCAGGTGGTAAATTTGATGAGTTAGCGGCTCATTTTCAAAACCTTATGAATATGAGTGGATTTAGAGCAGACCAAGTTGCAGGAAATAATAGATCAGAAGTTTTTGGAGATGATCCACTTGGAGATGGTACAGGTTCAAAGATATTCCCTGGGCCAAGTACAGAAGATCCGGCAGTGGTTTCTACACCAACAACTGTTACTCATGCACTACAAAATACTAGAGGTGGAAGTGGACCATTAACTGTTGTAAATATTAACGCAAATGTAAAAGCTTTAGGTGTTAATGGTAAAGAAGAAGTTGAACTTGCAGTAGCAAATGCTTTGAATCAAGCTAAAAGGCGTGGAATCTTAGTAGCAACATGACAGTAGCTTTTGACAGTAATGTTAATTTAACAGTAGAAATTGGCTTTGATAGTGAGCCATTTGACGACTCGCAATCTTTTACTGATGTAAGTGAGTATGTTCGTGGTATAAGTATGCGTAAGGGTAGGTCAAACGAACTAGGACAATTCGTAGCAGGTACTTGTAATTTACTGCTTTCTAATGCTGATAATAGATTTAATCCTACACAAACAGGTGTTTATTATGATGTAGCAAATCAAAGAACAAAAATACAACCTTTAAAAACTGTAAGAATAAGGGCAGTCTATGATTCTGTAACTTACGATTTATTCTATGGATTTTTAGATCAGATTCCTGTAAGTT
>Ga0187219_1001223_pt1 | contig 12441 bp, 22 predicted proteins | sample 13SPOviralmetaG_FD_130162 | JGI IMG/M metagenome (GOLD analysis project Ga0187219, IMG submission 130162) | Marine viral communities from the oligotrophic San Pedro Time Series (SPOT) site, San Pedro Channel, CA, USA - 13 SPOT_SRF_2010-07-21... | ecosystem: Environmental > Aquatic > Marine >... | reverse complement strand
TATAGCATCTACATTATTTTTGTCAAGTTCTTTGGTTAAAGTCTAAAAGTTATTCGACCTTTATCTAGATCGTATGGAGTCATTTCAATTTTTACTCTGTCTCCGGCTACAAGTCTAATTCTAAACCTGCGCATTTTTCCACCTGTATAACAAGTAACTATGTGTGAATTCTCTAATTTCACCTTAAACATTTGATTGGGCAGTACATCTATTATCTCCCCTTCAAATTCGAGTATACCTTCTTTACTCATTTTTCTCCTTTGAGTCTAAATCTTCTATAATCAATGAACCTCTATCGCCGACAGATAGACGTATGCGAGTTCCTTCGCCCCATCCTTTTTCATCCATAATTTCTTGAGGAATAGTCAGTAACATTTCATCCGGATTGTCCGGGTCTATTGAAAATAAATCTTCGTATTTGTATTCTTTCATCTCTTTTATTTACCTTATATAAATACTATATGCAGGACGCTTATACTAGCGCATTCTATGGCGTTGTTAAAGATACGCAAAAACAAACTGGCTACGAGTTACCACACTACCTCGAAGCGTATATAGTTATGCTTCTAGCTACCTACGTAAAAAATCCTAACTTTGAACCTAACAATTCATTTGCAGAATCTTATCTTCAAATAGATAGCGTCCGTGATGCAAAAAAACTAGGCGATACATGTTTATTTGTATCTGGAGTCTTTCCGTCTTATGGAGAACGAAAGGGTTTAAGTCGCAAGTATTACAAGGACATAGGACGTAGTTCGTATGCATCAATGCGTGGTGAGATCTTTGTAGAGCTCACTACACATTTTGATTTACTTAGTGATTTTATTGAACTAAGTTCTACGCCTCCCAAATCGCTGCAGAGTAACCTTTTCCGTTAGTATCGCCTCCATTGTTTTCTACTTCAACACCGTCGTATTCAATTGACGTTATAGTGTCTTCGCCGTTCATGTATTCTGTAGTATAAACTTTAATTTTCTTAACGTCAAACTCGCCAACAGTTTCAATGACACCTTCATAGAAGCAGCCTTTTTCGCTAGAATATAATTGTGCAATAAACTCTGTACCTTCTGGTGCTTCGTCATTGGCGTCCATAATAACCGGTTCAAGTTCATAACCACTTGCTTCATCAAGTTCGTTTAGCATATCCTGCAAGTTCTCACCTTCAATAACATCGGCAATATGATTTGACATATACTCAGCTGAATCAACTTCGTCTACTACTAAGTATGCACTACCCAATTCAACACCATACGAGTGTTCAAACTCTGTGTGAGACTCGTACCAAGGACGCTTATAGTTGTCATCTTCTTTGTCATGCAAGAACTGTGCTTCTGCCGGAACGCTTTCAATGTTGTCGTACTCCGGCTTGTCATCTCCGTCACTGTTCATATATTGAACAATATCGTAATCACCATGTTCTTCACAGATAGGCTGCCAAAAGTCATGCGCCTCTTTACTAACACTCATATATGCACTTTCACCGCCGTAGCCATTTAGTTGAACACGGTAAAAACGTGGACCTTTAAGCGTTTCTACTAGTTCTGTTTTTTCTTCACTTGTTGCCATTTTTCCATTCATCCATTTCAGTTTTAATATCAGTAATTTTATCTGCTGCAATTCCTGCTGCTAACGACTGTACTTGTTCTAATAAATGTTTACACGTTGCATAGTCGTATTCTTTGTAACTGATTTCTGCAAATTCATTTCTAATCCTATGTGCTTGTATGCATAAGTCCTTCATTGCATTAATCCGTTTAATCCATTCCTCTATAGGGTGTTGCATTAAAAACTCCTTGTACTACATACTATATAATAGATTTGAATAGAAGTCAACCATTAAATTGGTATATTATGACTAAATACATATAGCAAAGCGTGAGGGCGCTTTTTTTGGAGCAGGAATGGATTTTTTATCACTCGTATCTGATGTCGGCTTTCCAATTGCAGCAGCTGGTGCAGCTGGCGGTTTTGTTTATCTAACACTGAAGTTTATTTTAGCAGGAGTTACATCTAGTGTAACTACACTAAAAAACATCATCGGACAGTTAGACAACCGTGTACAAACTATGAACAATGATCTTGTTAAAATAGATGCATTACTAAGTTATGCGTTAAATGTAAGACCAAACGTTGATAGAATTGCTGCTAATGAGGGGAAAGAGGATGCAAGGAGAGACTAATGTTTTGGCTGGACTATACTGTTCGTAGTTTTTATAATGGTGATTTTACTGTAGAAGGTGATTGGCCAGGCGAAGTTATGGGTATTAACAAAGACGGATCAAAAAAAGATCATTGTTTATATAAACCTGGAGATGTTTTTGTAGTAGATGAAAACGGAATCTTACGTAAGTCAGATCATTTATCGACCCTCATGTTAAAGTATGAGGAAAAGAAGAATGGAAACACTTGATTTAGGTAAGATAGTTGCAGAGTATGGATTTCCTATTATTGCTACATTTGGAATGGGCTATTTCATATTCTTTATATGGAAATGGGTTACTAATGAAATTGACGTAGTTATTGGTGAAGCAATGGGTACACTAATTAAACTTGTTGATCGTGTCCGTATGCTAGATAATGATCTTATCCGACTTAATAGTAAACTAAGTATGGTGCTAGAATATCGTGCAAAACTTAATCCTCAAAGACAAGACGAATTACAAAGGTTAGTTGATGAATACAAACACAGTTCCGCTGACAAAACAGACAAAAAAGTGTAAAAATTGTGGACACGACTGCCATTGTTACAAGGTAGATTGTTCCCAATGCGTAAATGATGTTTGTATAAAGTGTGACTGTGTAACTACTTCTTAAGACCTAGTAGTTTTGCTTTCATAGCATCAGCTTCAGAACGCACAGGCTCCTGTCTTATTGTAGGTTGAACATTTACTTTTTTTGGTAGTGTTAGGCCTTGTTGCGCTCTAGCAATTCTATCTTTTAGATTCTCTACTTTTTCTTCTATTGTAAGTTCACTAAAATTCCTATTTTGATGTCGCAATAAAAACTCCATTCCAGTCTGAAGGTAAGTCCTGTGTTTTCATATACTCACAGCGTTCAATCCACATATCGTAGTAGCCTTCCATCTTGTGATCAAAGTGTGTATACAACATACGACACTTGTCTATAGCATCATCAAAACGCTGCTCACGATAATCTTCATGCATTTGCTCATGTTTACGTTTAGCTGCTTTCCATGCAGGTCCAACATTATCCAGCACTGTATAAATTGTAAGTCCTACACTTTTACCTTTAACCTGTAAATCGTCTACTTTAAGATAGAAGAAGTCTGACTTAGTTGCACTGTATGTTGATTCTCCAATAAGTAATACACATCCGTATTCTTTACACTTGCTTTCAATACGAGCTGCTGTACTGACTGAGTCTCCGAGGACGTCATAACTGTGTCTTGCTGTACTGCCCATCTCGCCAAGATAACCAAGACCAGTATTAATGCCGGCGCCCATACCCACAGCCGGCCTACCTTCGCTAGTAATTTTTTCATTAAATATCTCCACTGCTTTCAGCATATCTAATCCACATTGTACTGCTGTACGAGGATGATGTGGATCTTCTATAGGTGCATTGTGTATGTGCATACTTGCATCGCCAATATATTTAATGACCATGCCGTCTGCATCTAGTATTGGCTGCGTAATAGCATCCATGTAGCCATTCATTATTTTAGTAAGGCCTTTAACATCATCACCAAATGATTCACCTAATGGTGTAAAGCCTCTTAGGTCTGAAAAGCAAATACTTACTTCTTTTTTCATACCGTCTTTGATAAGCGCAGGGTTTTCTTGTAGCATACGTACAACTGTCGGCGATGCATAGCCTGCGAACTGTTTCTTTATTGCTTGCTTCTGGAAGTATTCTGAAACAAAACGGTTGAACACTGCGTGTAATCCTACTATAACTACTGTAATTACTGGCATAGTTACATCAAGCAAATAAAGGTACTCTTGCCAAGCATATAACGCTCCGTAAGTAAGGCCACCACCAAATAGCAGTATTGACCCACCTACTACATAGTAAGGAGTAAAACGTGCCAGCAGCACTAAGAGTAAACCTAGCACTGCTGTCAACGTTAATTCGGCAAGTAACGCCCAATAAGGACGTTCGATTTGATCTCCGTCAAGCACTGTTTGTAGTGTGACTGCCGCAGGCATAAAGTTTGGCTGCGGTCCTGAAGGACTAGCTATCATGCCTCCTAATCCCTCTGCGGTTGCTCCTAGTATAACAGTTTTACCTGCTAACATGTAAAAGAATTCTTCGTCAGCTATGCTGATTGTTTCGAATTGTTTATTCCAACGCAACCATATTTGGCCGTTTGGATCTGTTTTTACAATAGGATAACCTGGTACACGTACTGCTTCAATTCCACCTTGGTTAGCCTTAACTTGATAAGATGGTTGACCTGTAGCAACTCGTATAACCTCCACTGCTAATGCAGGATACGTATCCTCCCCAATACGCATAAGGAGCGGTATTCTTCTAACTACACCATCAATTTCAGGAAAAGTATTTAACACCCCTACGCCATCAGCGTTAGCTCCTAGCAACGGAATTGGTCCCAACATCCCTGGCCATTCAAACATAAATGGTAAAGGATCTCCAATCTTCGCAACGCCTCGTGGGACCGCATTACGATTGGCTGATGTTGTTGTACCTGTTTGTGATATAACAACACCGTTCTCTACAAGTGCTTCAGCTAAAACCATGTCGCCGCCTAAGCGGTCTGTTTCTGACATTAGTATAGGTATCACAATGACACCTGCACCTGCTTCTCGAAGTTTCCAGATTATATCTGCGATAACATCTCGCTTCCAAGGCCATTGTCCATACATTTCAATGGCTGTTTCGTCGATAGCGACTACTGCAATATCTCGGGATTGTACCGGCTGATCAGTTTGTTGTAGTAGATCAAATTGCTTCAACCGAGCTGTCTGGACAATTGTGCTATCCCCGTAGTGTATGCTCAACATTACTACGGCCGTAATTAAGGCGATTGTCCAATGTGTGATCCACTTTGTCATAACGTATTTATTATTTTAAAAGTCGGGATTTAACCTTTTGAGTGTTCTTCTTCGTTCCGATATTCTATGCTCTCTTGCATTTGATAGAATCTTATTCATCTTTTGAAATGAATTAGGATCATGTTTTACAAGCATTAATTGAGGTTTTAAAGACTCTTCAAACAAAGGACCAGATTTAAGCCAATCATCTTTATTTAAATTGCTAGCCATACAAATAATCCTAGGATACCAAATCCAATTGCAAACAGAGTTATTCCTACACACCATTCAAGGATAGCTTCTTTACGTTCTTCTCTCCTATATACAGCTTCTTTACGGTCTTTACGCATTTGAGCTTCAATTGCTACTATTTCCTTCCAAGCACTAGGACCATAAAATAGACTAATGTAACTTTGAAGTTCATCACGCATTTCTTTTGCTTTTTGTTTATGTCCCCAGACTTCTAGTGCGTTTTGTTCTACTTGGGTTGAACCAAATAGTTTTTTAAACATTGGGGGATTTTCTGCTTGTCTATGTGCAAAATCTAAATCACTCATTGATGTTGCCCATTGATTTAATGTGCCAGCCATATCCGACAGTTCTTTTCCTGTGTCAATTGCTGATTTAATACCGCGATATGCGGCCGTGGCCATTCCTATGGCTGATACTGGATCTATCATAATTTTTGCCCTCTATATAAGTATTTATGATATAAACAATACTATAGTAGCGCCTACAATACCAGTACATATAACGGCGAGCCAAATATATTGCATTACTGTTGTATCTCTGTGACTCCACATTTTAATTTACCTTAAATAGAAACTCCATTCCTATTATTATGCCATCTTGCAGACCTGTAGCTGTTTTTTCGTAACTTGGTGCTACAAAAAATGTAGTATTATTTGTGTTAAAATAAGCTCTACCATATGGCATTATTTCTGTATTAAATGTTTCATAACCTGTAACTACACCTGCTTCTATACCTATATTAAAATAGTCCGGTCCTACTTCCCAATAGCGTCCTCCATAGAAACTTGTGTTATCTTCGCTGTTAGTATACACGCCAGCAACATATCTTTCTGTTTCTAGTCTAGCATGGGGGTGAACTTCTTGATACGGGTTTTGAAAATTTAGATGCGATGAAAGTGCTATGCCTAAAAGTATGTCCATAACGTATTTAGTTGTTCCTGTTAACAGACAAACTACAACCATTACTGTTAGTACAATATCCTGTGATACTATAAAAGCTAGATGAAGTTGCAACATTCTGGGTAAGTGCAAAGTTGTATGCACCGCCCGAATTTGTTAAGTCTACTTCTGCTTCTGCATATTCAGTTCCTCTTTGCATTACATCAACTGAGTGTCCGTCTCCTGTGAGTACAACATCTGCCCATTTTTGCCCACCATTGCCTCTTTGGTACAAGTTAACTTCGTTGTCATCACCTTGTATTTCTACAAAGCCATCGTGTCCTTGTTTTCCCATTTGTGTGTGGTAAACTACGTTGTTATCACCATTTACTATATTTGCAAGGTGATGTGGTGCGCCTCCACTACTCCTGTTTGTATCAGTTTGCGCACTGCCTACTGTGTTTCCATCTCCAGTTATAGTCCAATATGCTTCGTGACTACCTACTTCGTCTATGTCAATAGTGCCATCTTCGTGCATACCTTGACGAATTGTAATATTGTTAGAACCACCATTGCTGTTTAAACTAACATAGTTGTCCTCGCTACGCTGTTGCACTTCCAAGTCAAGGTTGTCGCCTGCTTGACTTATGTATATTTCATTTGCATTAATTGGTTTGCTTAATGCTAATATTGTTAGTACCAACACCGAGCCTGTAATCAAAAACGGCTTCATCGCCTTGCTCCATATTAATTGTATAACCACTAGATTGACTTACCGTAACATCAAGGTGGTTCTGCATATAAGTATCATCTCTAATAATTCTATAGTTAGGCTCTTCAACTATTAGAGTAATACGGGTTTGTTCATCGTAACCGGTTTCTCTTGTTACAAAAAATTCTTCGTTTTGCTTATCTAGTTCATCTTTAAATAATGCTGCTAATGCTCTATTTAGCTCGTCTAACATATCGTGAAGTAAATCTTGTAGATAATAAGCATTCCTGTCTAGATCAGTAACCCAAATATCTTTAATATCATCTGTTAGAGCGTCTTGATCTAAATCGTCAAACTCTAAAAAGTCTATATCTAAAAATTCAAACATTGCTTTTGCTTTTTTGCGTATTACATCTTCTTCTTCATCATAAGGTGTTTTTTTGCGCAGAAGTAACAAATTGTTAATGTCGTTTTCGTCTAACGGTAGTATCAAAGGCCTAGTAGGTGTTTGCCAACTGTGCTTTACCATTGTAGTTTGAAATGATTGATTCATTATAACAATACCAGCATCTGATTCTACTGTAATTTCACCGGTTACGCAATAACCTTCTACATCACAACTAGGCAATAATGTAATCATACTGCCGCCAAATTCGTCTACTACCATTATGAAGTCAGTGCCACGTACACCAATTGTAGCACTAGGAGTTCTTATTTTTACATTTTGTTTAAATCTTTTTGCTATTTGTCCACTTGCATATCTTACAGTGCCTAGTGTGGCCTTTACACTTAGACTACCTATGTCATTTGCAGGGTCGTAAACAAATTCGTCAATTAATAATCTTGAGTGTTCTGTAATATCAACTCTTGTTTCGTCAACAAAGTCAATACGCATTCTACCCTTTGCTGTAACAGCCGTGTCCATACTTTGCACAGAAACACCAGTTGTACCTGTAATAACATCCTTGCCACGTTCTAGTACACCACTGCCTTTGATTTCACCAATACTTCCGGCGCTTGCAAATACAAGGTTAGGTAAAAATAAAAATAGTATAATCCATTTGTACATTAATCACTCTGTATGATGTCAACTGCTTGATTATCGCCGCTAAACGTAGCATCTACTGTGTTGTCCTTGATACCACTTTGTGTAATGTTGTAATAGCTACCACCGCCTGTTATGTCTAGCGTCACTGAGTGTCCGTTAGTATCTCCGTCTCCGGTTATATCAACGTCTAGTACATTTCCTGCATTTTGACTTGTCAAGGTGTTGTTAGTAGCACCACCTGTTGCAAGGCTTGCACTATTGTCAATAGTTACGTCTAATACTACAGACTTTCCGTCTACACTAGCTTCCATAACATTGTCGTCCCCTGTTATAGTAAAGCTAATGTCTGCACCATCTGCATCATTATTCTCACCTATATCAAAATCAAATGTGTTTGAATCACCTGTGGTAGTTATGTCAAGCGTAACACTTTCACAATTTAAGCCGCCGGTTGAGTCACATTTTAAATCTACTACATTATAGTCACCTGTAAACGCCCACGTACCAGTGTAGGTGTTGCCTTTAATTATTGCTGCAATATCATTATTATTTCCGGTTTGTGTAATGGTGAAAGTCATTGTATCACCCACAAGTGTTACACTAGTTGTGCTATCACCAAATTCATTATCAGAACCATCTTGTGTGATTGCAAGATCTAATCCGTCACCTACCTGCGAAATGTAGATGTCGTTTGCCGTAGCTGCGCTAGAGAACACTATTAACCCAAGACTCAATATAAACCAATTTTTCATTGAAAAAACTCCCTCAGACTGCCACTACAGTCATTATTATTTATGTTGTTTTTCTTTATTATAAATACAAACGTATTTACTGTAAAAAAATTTACAATTAAAAGAGCTTTTAATGATTGATCGTGAAATTGAACAAGATGCATGGTATGAGGTATGGCAAGACCTTGAACTTAATCATAAAGAGGAAAATCTTTCATTAAAAGATGAACTCCGTGAGCTAGAGATATTAAGAATAACAGATGCGTTAAGAGATGCCGAGGGTAATAATACATATGCAGCAAATATTCTTAAAATAGGCAGAACAACATTGCTTGCTAAAATGAAAAAATATAAAATTAACTTTTAAATTTCCACATCTTCCTACGAGCACCTTCATTGATTAACTCTATAATTCCAGCTTCAATAGCTGCTCTTACAGCATAGTTAACAGGTTCATTTGTACTGAACCCAATTTCACTTTCTACTAACTTTGTGCCTAAGTCAAAGAACTTAAAAATGTCAGCGCCTGATCTATAACTTGCTATAGTTTTTTCAGTAGCCACACTTAGTAAAACTTTACCAGTGCTAACACTTACTATCCTCATCACCACAGTCACAGTGTCTACTCTATATTCAGTTTGAGCACCTACACCTAAGTAACGAGCACCGGCGCCACCAACTGCTGTATTACTATCGTATCCAACAATACCACCTTCTAGTATCAATCCTGCAAATACCATTGGCTTTAATGGTGTTGGCCCGTTGGGAAGTTCTTTTTCGTATACTTCTCTTGTATTGCGTATAAGTTGTCTTTCTTTAATAAGATTGTCCATGCCCACACGTTCTACAACTTCGAACCATGTGCCTTTGCCAACATCTTGCAATGCTTTTATTACCCAAACTTCTCCGCCCTGCGTAACTGCTGAACTTAAATTAGCAATATTATCTGCTGGCTTACGTTGTCCTGTTTTGTCTAAAAAATTATATACAGCAATAGTGATCTTAGGACCATCAAGTGCAGGTACAGCATCTAACCTTTCGGCAATTGGACTTCTCTGTACTGTTGGGCTACGGTCTACTTCTTCTAGTTTTTTCAAACTATCTATAGCAGCGCATCCAGATAGTATGGTAGCTACTAAAACTAGTAATATGTTGCGTATCATTTAAAAATTAAACTCCCCTGCGCCTGGTATAGTAATTTCTGTATAACCGTCTGGTCCGTCAACTATTAAAGTTATAGCACCAGTGTCAGTATCTTTAACCCATGATATCACTGCACCCTCAACATCTGCTGTACCTGAATTGGCACACGAATCGCCGCAGTCTGCAAACATTGCATCCACCATCTGTTTAGATAGTGTAGCATAAATTCTTGATTCTACATTTCTTATAAATTTTGCTAAAGTAGTATTCTCTAATTCTCTCTCTAGCCTAGAAGCTTCAGCTTCAGCTGCTTTCCTTGCTTCTTCTGATCTGTTGTGTTGTAGTTGTTCGACACTAAGAACATGTGTGCTGTACCCATTTCCAAAGTGGAATGCTGGTGATTTAAAACTCCAAGTCAAATCACCTGCTGCCACGTTAGGCACTGCAAAAAATAAAAAGAATAAAAAAGCCACATACTTCATATTGATATACCCCTTGTTATATAGGTATTTATTAAAAATGTAACTTGAAGCTAAAGCTACCTTTAGTTGGATCAGTTGCACCTGCTTTAGTTTCAACAGTTACCTTTGCGTTTAGTTTGGCAGGCCATTGTGTCGCAAAATTCATAACGCCTCGAACGACTTTAGCATCTTGTTGAATAAAGTTGTATCCTAAAATTTCTAATATAGTTGCATCAAAACCTGGAAGTTCACCGTCATTGATTGCTCGCATTACTTCTTCTTTAACAACATATGTTAGTTTACCATAGTCTGCGGCTCTACTATTTTCTAAGCGGCCAGCCCATAACTTTTGATATGCTGGTAGGTCTGTTTTTTCTTTTCTAGTAGCAATAATTTCATTTATTGATGATAAACTCCAAGGTAAAAACTCGTGGAATTTAGAATTAATTGCCTTAGGACTGCTTTTATATATTAGATTCATTGCAATAAATGGCTGACTTATAGTTGTTGGTTTAGGTTGTCCTGTTCCGTACGGGCCTTCACCTTTTACTAGATCGATAAAATTTATTGCATCAGTGTATGCTGACTTTTCGCGTAATGCAGGTGGAACTTTTAGACTACCTATACTAGGAGGTGCTCCGCCACCTTTACCTTTGCTACTAATATTAAGCTGATGTCCTGTGTCAGGATTTATAAGTGCATAACTATCTGCCAACGGTGCGTTTGCAGCTTCAGGAAAAACTAACATTAGATTTTTAATATCATTTCCTAACCATTTTGTAAATGCGTTTTTATTAGGAAAACTACTTGTGCCTTGGATTAGAGCTTGAACTCCCAAATATTCTCCTGCATAATCGTTAATAGCTGCTACAATTCCTTTACCAAGCTCTTTTATTGGTATATCAGGATTTTGTCCTGCTGCTATTTCTTTTGACATTTCTTTAACAACATCGCCTGCTTCTTGAACTTTATAATTAGCGTTCATAATTTCACTATGAAGATCAGCTGCTTGAATTTGCCTATCAACTATTCCTATGTTGCTAGGTTTAAGAGCAGCAGCTTCTTTTGATATTTCTGTTGTTTGTACACTAGATCCCGGAGGTATTGCTTGCCCTCCAAACTCTTTTGTTTTAAGGAAGCTGCCTAAAGGATAAGGCTTTCCGTCTTTGCCTTGTAATTTTACGTTGCCTTTAAACTCACCATTCTTTTCTAAATCAATTAAACGTGGTGCTTCAGTTGGGGCTATAATTACTTCTGTTCCGTCAACTGTGTATAAAGGATTTCCACTTTTTATCATATTAATTAAGTTGTCGAACCTCACACGATTCTTCAATATATTTGCTGGTTTAAGTGTAACCAGTGCAGCTTCTGTTATTTTAAATTCTTCGTAACGCATAAAGTATTTATGCCAGTTTAGGAAACAACATATCTCTACAGAAAACTTCTACATCATCCTCTGCAAGACCTAAAGATTTCATTACATTTGCTGTATGTGGATTTTGTTGCTGGTTATGGCAATAGTAATCCTGTGCCTGTGCAACATCAGCTTCGTTAGCATTATTGTTAAAATCTTTTATTTCCCACATATAACTATCTAAATTGTCAGTAGCAATACGGATTATTTCAGTTGCTTCTTCTTCTGACTTTACATTGCCAGCAGCAAGCATTTTCCCTGTAAATATATTGGTAGCCCACTCTGGCAGTTCACGTTGCTTCTCTGGTACAAAGTGTTCTACACTTTCAAAGTACCCTTGTATCATAGGATGGTTTGGATTGCTGCTGCGACTAAAGTCATGAAATGCGCCAGTCATTTTATTTTTGCCAGCAATTACATCAAAACCGTAAATAGGAGAATCGTTATGCAGTTGTGGAAATATACATACATGCATCATCCACAAGCCTTTTGTTTCGCGAGCATCTACAACATCGATATGGGCTCTGCGAATAAACTCGTTACTCCACACACGATTAATCCAACCATTGTCAGGTTGATTAAATGCTGCTAGTCCCGGCTCTTCAATTTCTTCTGCGTGATGATCAAATGTTTTGATTATCTTATCTTTACATTCGTCAAGTTTATCCCAAATCACACTCAACTGCTAACTCCTTAAATAGTTGTGTTGCAAACTTAAAACATTCTATTGCTTCGTCTGCCATATCATCAGAACATTTAGCTCTGATAAGTTCTTTATACTCATTA
>Ga0187219_1001221_pt1 | contig 12449 bp, 15 predicted proteins | sample 13SPOviralmetaG_FD_130162 | JGI IMG/M metagenome (GOLD analysis project Ga0187219, IMG submission 130162) | Marine viral communities from the oligotrophic San Pedro Time Series (SPOT) site, San Pedro Channel, CA, USA - 13 SPOT_SRF_2010-07-21... | ecosystem: Environmental > Aquatic > Marine >... | reverse complement strand
TGAGATAGAGTATTTAGTAAATTTAATACTTGATGACACTAGAAACAGAAAAAAAGAAATGTTGGAAATATTAGAAATGTATAAAAACCATGATAAATTATGAAAGTAAACAGAGTATATAAAACAGTACGCCCTATGCGAAAGTTTGGGAATTTATTAAAAGATATATTTAACCCAAAGAAGTCAAATCATTTTTGGATAAGAGTGATGGAAACAACAGAAACAAAAGAACAGAAACAAGAACACATCTTTAAAATAATAGAATTATTAGATAATAGAATTAAAGTAAATAAACTATGACACACAAAGAAGACATTAAAAGATTAAGAACCATGCAAAGATATTTAATTGATGATTTAAAAAAACTAGAATATCACACAAATGAATTAATTGAAAATATACACGCAAGAGGGAAACAAAAGGAATTTAACAAAGATATTGAGCAAATAGAAATATTCTTCGATTATTGGAGACAACACGCAAAAAACTTATAATTATGAGACAAATTACAAAACAAGCAGTAAACAAATTTAATAATAACGAAAACTTTACAAAAAATAATACTCAAGTTTGGTATGGTAGGGAATGTTCGTTAACACCAATAACAAAGCTATTTTTACATGATAATTTAATAGCATATAAAAAGTATAGTAGTTTAATAATAACAAACTCAGGTTGGTTTTCTAACACTACAAAAGAAAGATTAAACGGCTTATTAGATTCAATAGGTTTTGATAAGATTTACCAGAAAAATTTTCAATGGTTTTTAGCTGATAAGAAATGGAACGGAAACCCTGTTAAGTTATTAAAGCATAACAAGTGGGAATATATTTAAACATAGTACATCCTTAAACATAGTGGGTTTTTATACTCCCTTAAACATAGTACATCGTTAAACGCAGTACCTAAAAATATTTCTTATATAGAATGATTCTAAATAATAATATTTAATTTATTTTGAACATATATAATATAAAGTAAATACATACTATTAATTACAATAGTGTTTAATATATATATAATGACTATATAAAAACCCTATACAATAAGATTCATATATAATTTCAGCTATTTGCAAAGTTATATAAAAAATTATTTAATATCCAAATAATGATAAATATTTTATTCTTTTATTTAGAACAAATATAAATAACATTTATTGTACAGAGGTAACACAAAATAGTATTAAATTTCTTTGTTAACTATTTGTTAATTAAATTTATTTGCTTATCTTTGATGTATAATTAATAACATAAAAATAAATAAAATGACACACACAAACACACAAACAAACAGAAACACAAACACAAACACAATCCTATTTGTATTAACTAGCATTTTTTATAGTAAATTATCTGACTATAAATTTATGGATATTATTTTAAAAGTTTGCACTGCTTTTTTACTTTCTATGGCTATTTTTGGAATAGTTGGTTTAATAATTACTTTTATATTAAATCCTTCATTAATTGCAAACGCAACTTTTAACCTATAATAATATGAAAACATTAATACAAAAAATTATATTAAGTAAAGCATTTATAATATTGTTTATATATACATTTGTTTTATCAATATTAACCTTTTTATTAATAGGTGAAAGCCTAATTGAATTAATAATATTTAACCTTTTAAATTAATACGATGAACACACAAACAGAAAACAAAACAGAAACAACAGAAACTAAATTAAATTTATTAGAGAATTTATATATTGAAAATATTAACATTGTTGACTTTATTGCATGCGATACAGATATTGAAGATATAAAAAATGCTGATGATTTATATAATGAATTAAATAATCATCATGCCTTTAATATTGATATAATATACTATTCTAAAGCTATGGAATACCTTGCAGAGAATGACAATAGTTTAAGCGAATCAATTGATATTGCCGTTGAGCATGGGTACAGCTTAGAAAATATTAACTCTGAACTATTAGCAAGTATACACGCATCTGAAAAGGCTAGGAATGATTTTTGGAACATTAAAGATGATATTAATGAGATACTAAGCAGATAATATTTAACCCTCTTAAACACGCATCCAAGCCTCTTAATTGAGGCTTTTTTTATACCCTATACTCAACCTATTAGAGTTATGCACTTATTTTGTAACTCTTTTATAATTAGATAAGTTAGATAGCTGAGATATAACAAACATTCTTGATTTACTCCACTCTAAGACACTTACTCTACATCACCTATATAAACATATCAATTAAATATTAAAGTGTATTAGAAAGCTTTATATTAACTCATAAACTTTAACATAATATTAACAGAATATATTTGTATATTAACGTAAAATGAAGTATACTGGGCTAAGTGGTTCAATTCTATGAATTCAAACCGTTTTGAGTAGGGGGTACCTCAAACCTAACGACTTGTTTCTATTAGGCACCCTAGAAAATTATAAGCAAACCGAAGTATGTACGCTGCTGTTGAAGTATGCACCCCCTTAACATCTTTAAATAAATAGAAATATGCAGGTAAGGTTGAATAATGTTTGGGTGCTGTACAAAAGATGATTAAAAGAATAACATTGCAATCACTTAACTGACTTAGAGTGCCTGAACCAACTGCCTTACATTTGTGACAGAAGTTTAGGAACTTGTTATGTAGATTTCCAACTACATTAAGATAACTGCAATATAGTGTTTTTGTTCAACCTATACAACCAATATGAGGTAGTTTATACTTATTCTAAATAAGGTGTGGTACAGAATTATACTTTTTAAGTTATCATACTATATGGCAATAATAGAATTAGAATTAAAAGTACCACAGAAATTAAAAGCTATTAAGCTTAGACAATACCAAGAGTATTTAAAAGTACAAAAAGAGAATGAAGATGTAGAAGACAATGGAAACTTTCTTAACTCTAAATGTATTCAGATATTCTGTGGTTTAACATTAAAGGAGTCTTATAATCTTCCTGTGACAATGTTTGATGGTGTATTAAAACAAATAGGTAAATGCTTTGATGAGGCTACTCCACTAATAAAAGAATTTAGTATGACTGGTTCTAATGGTGTAGAGGTTAGCTTTGGTATGATACCTGCTTTAGACGAAATGACATTTGGTGAGTATGTAGATTTAGAAAGCTTTATATCTGATTGGGATAATATGCACAAAGCAATGGCTGTATTATATAGACCTATTACCTTTAACAAGAATGGTAAATATATAATTGAAGATTATGATGGCTCAGATAAATACTGGGAGGTGATGAAAGATGCTCCTATTAATGTTGGTTTAGGTGCTATGGTTTTTTTTTATCGTTTAGGGAAAAAATTATCGAAATATACGATGGACTATTTACAGCATCAGCAAACTCTTCAGGATTCCAAGTCGGACAAGGATTTGGGAAAAAGTGGGGATGGTATCAATCAATTTACGCTCTTGCTGGAGGAAAGGTATCAGGAATTAATGAAGTTACAAAAATTCCATTACACCAGTGTTTAATATGGTTAGAGTTTGAAAAAGAAAAAACAGAACTAGAACAAAAGATGATTAAAAATACTTATAATAAAAATAGATAATGACACAAGTTTACGACATACTAGACAAAATAAAAGACAGATTAAGAAACAATCCTAATGTGTTCTCTGTAACTTTTGGAGATATAAGTGAAGTTGACTTAAACAAAACAACAATGTTTCCATTAAGTCACTTAACAATAACAAATGTAACGTTTGAAAGAAGTGTGGTTAATTTTACTATAGCATTATTATGTTTAGATATAGTAGACTATAATAAAGAAAAATATGATGGAGATTCTTTTTACGGAAACAACAATATACAGGATGTTTACAATACTCAACTACAAGTAGTAAATGATATTGTGCAATCTGTAAGAAGAGGAAGTTTGTTTGACAGTAAAATACAACTTACAGGAGAGCCGTCTGCTACTCCTTTTAAAGATAGATACGAAAATGAATTAGCTGGATGGGGTATAGAAATAAATGTAAGTATGATTAACGATATAAGCATCTGTGAATGAGTTATGATAATTTAGAAGATACTTTAAAGAAATATGCAAAAGCATATACCGTTAAGTATAAAGGCCAATTAAGAAAAGACAAGACTTATGCTTCTGGAGATTTAGTAAACAGCGTAAAGCCAGACCTGTCGATAGAGAATGAGTTTTCAATATTGGCTTTAGATTATATGGAACAAGTTTCTGAGGGAAGAGGAGCAGGTAAGATGCCATCATGGCCTCCAAAAAGTTTTAGAATTTTAGATTGGATTAAAAGAAAAAACATAATTATAAAGAAAAAAGGAAAAGTAGTTTCTTCTAGTGCTAACAATTTAAAAAGTTTAGCTTATGTTATTGCTAGGTCAATAGGAAAAAGAGGAACAATAAAAAGATTTGGATATAAAGGAAGCAATATAATAGATTTTGTATACAACTCTTTATCTAAACAAATGGGTGATGAGATATTTAAATCATATAAGCAAGATTTAGAAAAAATATTAAAAGAACAAGTAAAATAAAATAAATGTCAACAATAATAAATTCAAGAAGCCCATATTATTTTAAGGTATCTGATTCAAGTTTAAATTCAGCTACAGTTCAAATATATATATGGACTGGTCAATATTCAGACAGGGTAGTAGGAAATTTAAAATATACTTTGTCTAAACAAGAGGTGGGAGACACTAATTATGTAGTGTTTGAAGTCAGTGAACTTGTAAGAGACTTTCTTGAAACAGAATATGGTAATTATTCTACAGACACAATATGGACCGACATAGACACTACCATATATGATTCTGATGGAAACATAGTTCAAGTAGGAGGAGAAGATACTGTAACAAGTGCGTTTTTAGTTTTAGATGGTTATGGCTATTTTGAGGAGGCAACTAATCCTAGAACAAGTATAGACCCAACAGTTTCTTCTTATACACCTCAAGTATTACAAAGTAACTTAAATGTATATTTTAACTCAGGAGAAGATATTAAGATACCTGTATTTGCAGAAGCACAATCTTATGTGACGTTAACTTCTGCTGCTGGTGCTAACATCAACTGGGAAGATGCAGATGAGTTTTGGAATGAATATGATGTTTTATGGGGTTCTGGTGCTACTCCTATACAAATATCAGACAGTGGAGACTCTGACCAAAAAATACAATACATAATAATAACAGACACTGAAAATTTAGCAACAGGAGACAAGGTTACCTTTGTTAGTCCTGCTCCACCAGCTACGCCAACTCAAACTACAGTAATAAACTTAATATCTGTAGCAGAAGCTAAATATACTCCATTAAACATAATATTCTATAATAAATTTGGAGCATTACAGAATATGTGGTTTTTCAAGAAATCTACAAATTCTATAAATGTTACCTCTGAGAATTATAAATCTAACATATTAGACCTAGATAATAATGGAGGCACGCCTTCTTATGTTATAAATAAACATCAGGAAAAAATATTTATGGTAAACTCAAGAGAGTCTATAAGTGTAAGTACAGATTTTATAAGCGAGGAATATAATGAAGTAATAAGACAACTGTTAAACAGTGAACAGGTTTGGGTAGATGATGGAACAAACGTATTGCCTATAAACCTAAAAAGTAAATCATTTGAACTTAAGAAAGGTGTTAATGATAGATTTGTAAACTACACAATATCGTTTGACTATGCGTTTGATAAAATAAACAACATACTTTAATGCAAAAAATAGTATTATATATAAAGAATGATGAGGGTGTTTTTAAAAGGGTTGATATGTTCAACGATGAAAGTGTTGTTCTTAAATCTCAAATACAAGACATAAAAGATGTAGGAAAGGTGTTTACTGATTTCTCAAGACTTTTTACACTACCTTCTTCAAAAGAAAACAATAAATTGTTTAAACATTATTATAATGAATCTATTGAGAATGGATTTGATGCCAGAAACAAAAAAGATGCAATCATAGAATTAGATTTTCTTCCATTTAAAAAAGGAAAGATATTGTTAAATTCTGTAAAGATGAAAAACAATATGGTTCATTCTTACAACATAACATTCTTTGGAAATACTGTTAATTTAAAAGATTTACTTGGAGAAGACGAATTAAGTACTCTTGGTCAATTAGATGACTATACACACAATTACACAAGTACAAATGTTAAAACAGGATTACAAAGTGGATTGTCTTCTGGTAAAATAATATATCCTTTAATATCTCACACCAAAAGGTTTTTTTATGATTCTGCTCCTTCTGCTCCTTTTTATAGTGGTAATTTATATTACAACACTACTCAAAACAATATAGGTTTAGAGTTTGATGATTTAAAGCCTGCTATTAAATGTATGACTATTATTGAAGCAATAGAAACAAAATACAATATATCATTTACAAGAGATTTCTTTAATGAAAACTCAGGGAGTCCTTTTGAAAACCTTTTTCTTTGGTTGAGTAGAAACAAAGGGCCTGTAGGTGGTGATGAAAACCAAGAAGAAGTTTTAAGTCGTATATGCAGTCCTTGGGGGTATTCATCTGGAGACTTAGGGTTTAATATAACTGGAGATACTTGGACTGTATCAACATCAGGACATACAAGACGTTATGATGCAGAATTAACAATAACAACAACAGGAAGTAGTCAAAGCATTCCTTATAGTGTTAAGGCTGTAGACTATATAACTGGAAACACATTAGCTCAGTTACCATTAGCTGCTGGAGCTTCAAGAGTTATGAATCTACAATTAATTTCTACATCTGAACTAATTAACTATCAAATAAAATGGATTGTTGAATCTAATGAAACTTTATCATTTACTCCAAGTTTAGATATGACAGAGTACATACTTAATCCTAATACACAAACTCCAATCGGAACAAACACTGCTGTGTTTAATATAAGTGGAACAGGTTCAAGTATATCTACAACAGGAGAGATAATAATAACAGAAAACGTACCTAAGATGAAAACTATTGATTTTCTTACAGGATTGTTCAAATTATATAATCTTACGGCTTATTATATTGAAGATTTTGGTGACCCTGATTATGATAAGATATATGTAGATACTTTAGATAACTTTTATTCTGATGCAGTAAACAATCCTTCATCTGGAAAAATAAATATAACAAAATACATTGATGTGTCTAATACAGATATATCTCCTTCTGTTCAATTCAAAGAACTAGAGTTTAAACACGAAGAACCAAGTACATTGTTGGCTATAAATCATCAAGAAACTTTTAATAGAATTTTTGGTAATGAGACTTATAAACCACAAAATGTAAATAGAGGTGAAATATATAAAGTAGAAAGTGGATTTGAACACATGAAGTTTGAAAGGATTATTGACGAAAACAAAACGGGAACAAGTCCTTATTCATCGATAACTTCTCCAGCTCCATATATAACAGACATATTATGGGGTTATTCAGCAGATGGAGATTTTGAATCTAAAACAGACGTAACTCCAGCAACAGGGAACTATTCACCAGTATTAACCAAACCACTTGTGTTTTATGCAATACAAGAAACAGGTTTAAGTTCAGGAACAGGAATGAAGTGGATTTCTGATGGAACTCCTGTAGAAATAACACAATATTATAGACCTTCTAACACAAACGAAGAGGGAAGTACTTCTACAGCTCCAGACTATACAATAAACTTTAGTGATGAGGCTGACGAATGGAACTTAACTAATTACAGTGATTCTGGATTTAGCAATTCATTATTTAAGAAGTTCTATCAAACGTACATAACAGATGTGTTTAATCAATACAAAAGAATATATAAATTAAAAGCTAAATTCCCAGCCGACTTTTTAATAAATTATAGGTTAAACGACATCCTTGTCATACAAGACAGAGAGTTTACAATAAACTCAATAAGCACAAATTTGAAAGATGGTAAAAGTGATTTGGAATTACTAATAAAATTATGATAAAGAATATAATAGACTTACTGAATGCTTCTGATTGGTATATATATGATGAGGATATAGATATAGCAAAAGGAAAATATAAATCTCCATTAACTTGGAAAGAGATAAAAAAAAGTATAAAACGAAATACATACAACAATGGCTGATAATACTATAAAAATATTCACTATTAAGGTTGACACTCAGAGTGGTGAACTTAAGATTAATGGAGTAACTAAGAGTTTTAAGGAAGCTGAAATTGCTCTTAAAGGCTTAAATCAACAGTCAATTAAGACAACAAAAAGTGGATTAAATCCATTAACAGGTGCAACAGGTTTAGCAGGTGCAGCAGTAACAGAACTTGGTAGAACTGTTTCTGATTTAAACTACGGATTTCCTGCTGTAGCAAACAACATTTCTCAACTAGGTTCTTTATTTACTATACTTACAACTAAAGCTGGAGGTGCAAAAGGAGCTTTTCAGTTAATTTTAAAAGAAATGAAAGGTCCTTTAGGGATTTTGTTTGCTTTTCAAATTGGAATTACTCTTTTAGAAGCTATTAGTAAAGGGTTTTTTGATACTGGGAAAGAAGCTAAAAAAGCTTCAGAAGAATTAAAAAAACTAAAAGGAGAACTAGCAGGTAATATTGTTGTTGCAAATCAATATGTAAAAATATTAGAAGATACAAATACTTCAGAAAGAAAAAGGGCTTCTGTAATAGAAGAGTTAAAAGATTTAGTTCCGAGTTTAAAAGATGAGGATTTTAAATATGGTCAACAACTAGACATTGTTAAACAAAAAATAATTGATTATTCAATAGCTCAAGCTTCTAGGATTGAAATAGATAAGCTAGTAGAAGAAAACTCAGAATTATTAGCCAAAAGAAGAAAAATAAATATAATAAACGAAATTAAAGATGAGGAAGAAAAAGCTAAAGCAATAAGAAAATTTGCTGAAGAAAATGATTTTAGCCAGAAACGTATTGCTGGTAGTTTTGGTGTGCAAGGAAAGCTCATAAAAAAAACAGACGAAGAGCTTTCTAAATCGTTTGAAAATAGAAGTAAAACAACTATTGAAGAATCTGATAAGATATTAGAAAAAATAAATGAATTATCAAATGGATTTGATTTTGGATATGTTAAAGAAAAAAAGGCTTCTAAATTAAGAAAAGATTTTATTGCCAAAGAGCTTTTGTTTGCTGATGAAATATTAAAATCTCAAGACAAAGTAAATAAAAAAATAACCAAAAGTCAATTTATTAGATTAGAACAAGAGGAAGAATTACAAAAGAAATTAGCCAGAATAAAGTTTGATGAATATAAAGAAAGAGAGTTAGCGAGAGCAAATGCAATAAAAGACCCAGAAGACAGAAGAAAGGCAATAGAAAAAGCAAATGAAGCTATAGGAAGGTCATTAGTATCTTTATCTCAATATGAAATACAATTAACAAAAGAAACACAAGATAAAAAAACTCAAATAATAGCAGATGCTATAGTTAAACAATTTGATTTAGCCACACAATTAAATGCAAAAGAAAGAGAAGCTATATTAGGATTTGAGGCTTCTATGGCTACTAATGATTTAGACAAAATAGATGCTGAAAAAAGATTAGAAGAAGAAAAATTAACAAACAAACTTAATGCTCTTGATATTGAAAAACAAAAAAGAATAGAAAATGGTGAATTTTATGGAGATATTTTAATAAAAGAAGAACAAGCTGAAAATGCTTCTGAAAGACAAAAGACTAAGTTTAAAGAGAAAGAGGAAAAAGCTAGACTTGGAATAGCTAATGAGGTAGGTCAAGCTATAATGTCTATAGCAGGAGAAGGTTCTGCTGTAGGTAAAGCAGTTGCAGTTGCTATGGCTATAATGAATACTAAAGAGGCTATTACTGCTGCATTAGGAGCAAAACCTTATGGTCCTTGGAATATTGCACAAGCAGTTGCTACTGGTGTCTTTGGTATGCAACAAGTGAGAGAAATAATGTCTACTAAGCTTCCAGCAGCAGCAGGAGGAAGTGGAGGTGGTGCAGGAGCTAGTATGTCTGTTTCTGCTCCAGATTTCAATGTAGTAGGTGCAGGTGGAGCTAGTCAAGTTGCACAAGCAGTTACATCTTCTCAAGACAGACCTTTTAGGGCTTACGTTGTTAGTGGAGATGTTACGTCTGCTCAAGAGCTAGATAGAAAAACACTTACAGAATCTGCAATAGGATAAATAAAACAAAACATAAATATAAAAGTTACCATATTATGAAAACTATTGAATTATACATAGACGAAGAAAACGAGTTTAGTGGAATAGAAGCTATAAGCGTTGTAGAGAATCCAGCAATAGAAGAGGATTTTATTGCACTAAAAAAACAAGAAGTAAAGTTAGCTGAAGTAGATAAAGAAAAAAAGATACTTATGGGTGCTGCTTTAATTCCTAATAAAAAGATATATAGAAATAATGGTGAGCAAGAATATAATATATTTTTTAGCGAAGATACAGTAAGAAAAGCTTCTGAGTTATTTCTGTCAAGAGGAAAACAAAACAATTCGACCTTAGAACATGACGTTAAACTCAATGGGTTGTCTGTTGTTGAATCTTGGATTATAGAAGATAAGAAAAAAGACAAATCAAGAAAATATGGATTTAGTTTACCAATAGGAACTTGGATGGTTTCTGTAAAAGTAAATAATGATGAAGTATGGAACAACTTTGTAAAAGAAGGCAAAGTGAAAGGCTTCTCTATAGAAGGTTTCTTTGCTGATAAATTAGATGATAGACCAAGAGAAAGTGTAGAAGAGGATTTTGATGAAATGGAAGCTTTATCTAAGTTATATGAAATAGAAGAAGCATTCTTAGATTCACAAGAAATAGAATTAGAATCTTATAACGACTATCCTCAAGGTGCAGTGAACAATGCAAAGAGAGCTTTAAAGTATAAAAAAGAAAATGGCAGTTCTTGTGGAACTTCTGTAGGCTGGAGAAGAGCATCACAAATCGCTTCAAAATCCAATTTAACAAGGTCAACTATTGCAAGAATGGCTAGCTTTAAAAGACATCAACAACACAAAGATGTTCCGTATTCTGAAGGATGTGGTGGTATTATGTGGGATGCTTGGGGAGGCAGTGCTGGTGTCAACTGGGCTATATCTAAATTAAAACAGATAGATAAAAAGAAAATGTCTGAAATAGATGAATTAGAATTACAAATGCAAGATTCTTTAGACTGCAACAAATTAACTTTATCTGAAGATAAATTTGGTGATTATCCAGAAAAAGCACATCAAAATGCTTTAAGAGCTTTAAAATACAAAGTAGAAAATAAGATACAGTGTGGAACAAAAGCTGGTTGGCAGTTTGCACAAATGTTAGCTAAAAGGGAACCTATATCAAGATGTTTAATATCTCAAATGGCTTCTTATGTTAGATTTAGAAGAGACAAGAATGTTTCTTATGAGAAAGGTTGTGGGAAACTACTCTGGGATGCTTGGGGTGGAGATGCAGGTATTAATTGGGCTACTGATAAAATAAAAGAAATAGATAGAGATATAGAACCTATAACTTCTTTAGAATTAGCATCAATGAAAATTAATGAAGACTATGCTATTTTAGACGAAAGATTAGCTTACTCTTCTAAAGAAAAAGCATTAGAAATAGCAAAGAATATAGGGTGTGAAGGATTTCACGAGCATGAGTATGAAGGTAAAATTTGGTATATGCCTTGTGAATCACATTCAGTAGAAGCTGGAGCAACTACTAAGAGTCCTTGTTGGGATGGCTACGAGCAAAAAGGTTATCAAATTATAGACGGTAAAAAAAGACCTAATTGTGTTAAGAAAAAGTGAGATGAGAAGAAGATATAAAAAAACACCAAGCAGAACAAGTCCTCGTTCATCAAGAAGAGGATGTTTGTGTAAAGATGGAACGTATTCAACGAAATGTTGTGATGGTTCTTTACAAGCTCAAGGTATAGGTAATATAACTGGAGAAGCTACTGTTGGAGATGAGTATTATTATAGGGTACAAGGATGTGGTCATTCAATGCACAAAGAAATACATTTACACAATACGCAATTAGTTGTAGGTAATGTTTATTATTTAGAGTTTGAAAACTCAGGTCATAGTAATTGTTATACTGTACTTAATGTCGCTGCTAGTGGAGAACACCATATAGAATCAGCTACACTGTATGATGACTGTGATGCTTGTACAGCAGCTAACTAAAAATACAACAAAAATAAAAGCTTGAGGTTATCAAGTTATACTGTTAATTTAAATCAATAATATATGAAAGCTACCGACATCGTAGACAAATTTAAGAAAATCTTACTATCTGAGACTGAAGAAAAAGTCGAAGAGATAGAAGTACAAGAAGATGTACAATTAGCTGAAGAAGTTATCGAAGAAGTAAAAGATGAAGTTTCTGAAGAAGTTCCTGTAGAGGAAGTTGAAGAAGAAAAGTTATATGCTACTAAAGAAGAACTTTCTAAAGCTATTGCTGAAGTAAAAGCAATGTACGACCAATTAATGGAATCAATGAGTGACGAAAAGTCTCCTGAAGTTCCAGAAGA
>Ga0187219_1001220_pt1 | contig 12449 bp, 22 predicted proteins | sample 13SPOviralmetaG_FD_130162 | JGI IMG/M metagenome (GOLD analysis project Ga0187219, IMG submission 130162) | Marine viral communities from the oligotrophic San Pedro Time Series (SPOT) site, San Pedro Channel, CA, USA - 13 SPOT_SRF_2010-07-21... | ecosystem: Environmental > Aquatic > Marine >... | reverse complement strand
GTGTGGCACTTCCTGTGCTTGTTGCTCTCTTTCTGCTAAGACAATGTTATTGTCAGTCCATACAACCTTTCCGTTGCCTATGTATTGACGTTGTTTCTTAGCTTCTCTTTCTTCTTTTGTTTGGTTTACATATACGCTAGAATTGTTACCATATCTTGTTTCATCGTTTACAGACATAGTAAGGTTTACATATACACTTCCGTTTTTACCAGCTACGAATTTCTCCTTTGGTAATTTACTGACATCTAAATTAAAATTTATTATTGCACTCATAGTTTATTTATTTATAGGGTTTTATATTCTGTTTTAGGTTTTTTAAATGATTCGGATTCATCTTCTGAAAAGACTCCTAACGCGTAGAATCCTGTGAGTTTTAACACAGCTCTACTCATAGCTCTTTTCTCTGCCATCTCAGCAACGTACCAAGAGTTCGTGTTTGATTCTTTGTAAGTATTTCCTTTTAAGGCACTACCAAAAGTTTCAATGCTTTTACCATCCTTACTTGCAAGTGCTTTAAATACTGCATAGTTTGGCTCACATCTAATTACTTCATAGTTTACTCTCATTTGTTCAATAGCCATAATTTTATCTATGCCTTGCCTTGTAATGATTGTATAGTGTTGGTGTTTAAAAAAGTCTGATTTTTCTAATTTGTACTTCTCGTATAGTTCTTTTAATTTTTCTTTGTTCATTGTTTTGTGTTTTTTTTAGGTTTTAATTTTAATAATCTATTTAATGTATCAGTATCTAATTTATCGTAAATTTTATAAAGATTATTACGATACATTAAAGGCTCGTGTTTATAAGTGCCAGTATTTAAAAAACTTATATTTCTATAAATTGAAGTATCTCTTAAAGTAAGTGTATGTATTAATAGTTCTCTATTCATTGTTTAAAATTTCTACTTCTATTATTGCTTCTAAATTTTCTATCCTTCTACCCATAGAATCAATCCTCATCTCTAGGTAATTTATGTAATTTTCTGTATAGGTCATATTACAAATCTTTAAACATTTCAAAAGGATTATCTACTCCTAGTAAAAATTTAAAATCTAAAATACTACTATACTTCAATTCTGTTACTATGCTTTGATCGTGTAAAGTATCAACTATCTTACCAGTTAGCTCTGGGTATTTAATATTAGTTTTGTGTAGTTGTTCTATGTAGTGTGGTTTAAGCCTATCGTAAAGGCTAATTATTCTATAATCCATTATCTTTGTTTTATTGTTATACCCAAAGCTACAAAAAATAATTTAATAAACAAAATACAAACAAAAAAACCACTCAATCAAGAGTGGCTCTTATGGGCTGGTTAGCCTTAAAACAAAAACAAAGACAATTTCTCATCTTACACAAATATACTAAATACTTATTTAATTAGGTAATTTTTCTACTAAAGATTTATACTTTTCTATAAGTTCTATAAGCTCAAAATCTGCTTGTTTTATTAGCTGTCTTGACTTTTGTAGTAACTCATCTGCCTTATCATACCCAAACTCTTTATTTAGATTCTGTGCAAACACATACTGCTGTCCGTATCTCATACAATTACAACCATAGCATTGTGGTCTGCAATTATCTTCATCGAATCTCAAAATTCTAGATGATCTACTTATAAAGTGTCCGTTCTGCATCCCTTGACCTTTCCAATATGCACTCTTGTTACAAGTAAAACACTTTACAATACCATCCTTATCAGCATATTTTCTTCTAATATACTCACTAAACACACTATCAAGTTTTTTTATAAGATTTTTTCTAGATGGTTTTTTTGGCATTTGAATAGATTTCAGATGTCTTATATTTATTTATAACTTATTTTAGATTTTTATTTATACTTATATTTGTCTATTTATTTAGACCTAAATATATTTTTATAATAAATGGCTGTAAGTTATATATTATATTTTAAATAAAAAAATTTATTTTTTACTTATAGCTTTAAACTTTTCTGCACCACGAGATCCAAAGTATGCTACGTAAACAGTAATAAGAAGTGATTTAAGTAAATCTACCCAAGCATCGTCAATAGAAAAATCTATTTCAAATCCATCTAATAAAATAAATATAACTAATGAACAGGTAAGAAATATTAAAGTAAGAGGTCTTGTGTTTTTGCTTAGGTAAGAATCACTTTTCATATCTGATTCCCACCTTTTAGTAACTTCTTGCATTTCTACCATATCTTGCTCTAAGAGCTTTAAGGCTTTCTCTTTATCTTCTGGAGGTAGAACAATGTCTGGCTCTTTTTGTATCAGTCCTTTAACAACACCTAAAACTCCAGCATCTGGTAACACATCGCCCACTAGTCCAACAATAGCTGGTACTTTATTAGTAAGGAATTTACCTACTTTAGTTTCACTAAACTTTTTCTTATTTGGCATAGTTCCAACGTGCTTTAGTTTTTCTTATGTCGTAGTGTACAAATGTATCGTAAAGACCTAATCCACCTTGTAGCATTTCGCCCATTTCTATCAAGTCCTCTATGATTCTATAAACTTCTGCTGGTTTTAAACTTTGTATTGTAATATCTGCTGCTTTGCCTAATAAGTGTTGAGATGTTTTTACTCCACCTATTTTTGCATTGTGTTCTGGACTTCTATAAGCACTATTAATAGTAATAGGTCTGCCAGTATAATCTCTTAGTATTTGTAACTGCTGAGATAGTTTTATTATATTCTCGTAAACTTCTTGTGGCATCTCACAATCATCTCCACAATCGCTACAACTACCCTTACATTGAAATTCTTTTAAGCTAAAGTTCTTTGTCATAATTTAATATTTACACCTACCTTAATAGTTTTTAGTTCTCTATCCCACCATCTTTGATTGGTAAGCTCTGCAAATAGTCCAAATCTTTTTGTAATTCTTAAACCAAAGCTACCTCCTAAGCTATAATCAATCCAATCATCATTACCTATGAAGTTACCATAAGAGTATCTAGAATCGCCTTCTACGAGCTTGTGCTTAGGTAATATGTTTCCGTATATATGCAACCAAAACGATTTACGATAGTGATAGAAGTCTAAACCAGCAACAGCAGAAATATCAGCAAATCCACCTATAAGAGATAACTGATCTCTATTAAATTTATTTACTAAATTTCCGTATATATTATTTCTGTAATCTAAATCAGAATAAGATAAAATCTCTCCTTCTGAATTAAACCAAAAGTACTCTATACCTGTTTCGTTATTTGTAAAGCTATTCCACTCATAAGGCACGTCATAGTGTCCGTATAAGTAACTAAGTTCCCACCAGTTGTTTTGTTCTAAGTATTTTTGTATAGGGTTGTGTCCGTAAGCTTTTTCGTAAGTTCTGTATATACCACCTAAACTAATAGATAATTTTTTAGATATTGGTATTCTAAGCCTTATATCTGCACTTTTATAGTTAAGGTCTATAAGTTGGTTTTCGTTTATCTCTCCTTTAGCTATCCACCATTTAGCTAAGTATCTTATAAAGTATTGTTTGTTTTCAAACTCTCTGCCTTGTTGTCTGCCTTTTTGATACTCAAATAAATACTCCAGACCTTTTACGTTTCCTATGTTTGAATTGATTGAGTTGTTTTGCTCTGATCCATCATAAAACCTTTCTTTATCTTCATAGCCAAAAAAAGCTAGTTTTCTAAATCCTATTGTTCTTATTTCGTCTGCTGGGTTTCTACGAGTAGTTTCTATTAGCCTACTATCTTGTGTAACGTAGAATGTCTTAGGTGGTTGTATTGAGTTTGTTTGTGTGTAAGCAGTGTATAATGTAGAATACTTAAATACTTTTTTTAGTATTTGTGCATTAACATTAATTGCAAAAAATAAAGCTATAAATATAAATCTCATTAGAATTGGTTGTTTAGTATGTTATCTATTTCTTTGTTTATTATGTCTATTGTATCTTCTGGCAGTTTAAGATTTATACCAGCTTCAATCATTTTTATTAGCTCTCCATCGTTGTAAATGCAAATTGAAGGAATGTAAACAATATCGTTGTTTTGGAATATCTTTGAATCTTTACTCATATAAAACAAATGAGTATTATAACTTCTAAAAGTCTTTAAAGAAATCTCACTATCTTTTGTAAACTCTGCACTAAACTGAACTATTGAAATGCCATCTTTGTAGTCTTGTGCTTGTAAGGTTAAACAAAATAATAATAATAAATATCTCATTTCTCTTTAGTTATTTCATACAATCTTGTTTCTAACAACTTTAAGGTTTCTTTCATTTCTTTAACATCATCTTGTGTTGTCATAATAGCTTTACGAATAATCTCATCTTTGTATCTAAACTCTGTTGAAGTTACCTCTGGTTTTGGCTCAGTCATAGCTACTGCTATTTCTGATTTTAAAGTAAAATAAACAGTAACTATACTTATTGTAAAAGAAACAATAATACCAATAGTTTTTAAATCTAGTGTGAGTTTTGTGTTTTCGCTTACTTCTGTTGCCATTACATTTTAATTTTACTTAAAAAGTTATTCCATTTAGTTATAAGCCAAAACTTAAACTGCTCTAGTTTGTCTGCTATGTATCTTAGTCCTGTAATCATAATTTATGTGTTTGATAATCTATTCCGTAAAAACTGTGTACTCCGTTTCCATCTGCTACTGCAACTGCGTATGACTTCCAGCCATAAGGATGATCTTCTAAGCCTACCCACATTACATCAACAAGGTATTTTTCACTTAAAACAGGTGCTTTAGTTTCTTTGTGTTCTTCATCATATTCGCCATCTTCTAAAACAACATTACCAAGTTTAACTATAGCGTGTTGATGTGTTGCGTATTTATTCCCATCATCATCAGTTCCTAATCCTAAAGCATCAATTTTACTTTTAGCAGTTGATTCGTCTATAAATTCGTATTTAGCTATTTTTATCATAGTGTTGTAAGTTCTTTAGCTTCTGCTTCTGTCAATACTGTATCATAAATTCTAATGTCGTGTACTTTTCCTTCAAACTCTTTTGAACTATCAAATTGTGAAAGGTTTAATTCATCTAAGGCTGTAGGCATATCTACACTAGTATCTGTAGCTAACAAACTACCATTGACGTATATTTTGCATTCATTCGCCTTAAATGTTACTGCACATTTATTTTTTTGATTGTAGGTTAAAGCTACATTGGTATCTACACTAGAAGAGCCACCTTGTTGTATAATAGTTCTTAATTCGTTAGATGCTCCTGTAAATAAAAACTCTACCCTTGAAGTGTCAGCTCCACTACTTATACCTATTGTGTGATAGCTTGAGCTATTTTTGAAGGGTGTTACATAAGTATATAGAGTTCCCTCTTGTATATTAAATAAAGAACTGCTACCAGAGTCTATTGTTTTGTCAACATTTCTTGTAACATCTCCAGTGGTTTCATTTTTTATATAGCTTGAAGCATATGAAGCCGTTTCGACTTGCGCTCCCCATATATGAAATTGGTTACCTAAAAAAGTTTGTACACCAAATCCGTAATTATGACTTCCTGTAGAGGTACTTGTATATATACCTATACACCTATACCAACCATTACCATAATCATCAATAGATTGGCTTGAAAAAGCACCACCAACACCAGTTGTAGTGCCGTTTTCTATATTAAAAATAGCTGTTCCACTATCACTAAAATTTTGAATAGTAAAGAGGCTAACATTTATTTTTTTAACAAAAATACTAATAGCATAAGAAGTCCCAGATACAAAACTTAGATTGTCAAAAACGTAAGAAGTTCCTGTTCCATCTCCTACTAACTTGTCAGCAGTATATGTTCCATCGGGAGCTGTAGCATCATTGGCTGTAATTGTACTTCTGGTTTTGCTGTAAACAGCATTATCAAATTGTTGAGAGTAATGTTGTCTGTTAGTTCTTTCTGGCTCACACAATAAACAAGGGCAACTACTACTATACCAATCAAGACGTGGTATGTTATTAGTAGATTCCTCAATTAAGTTATTTTTATTAACTCTAGTTGATGTTGTATTTCTAGTAAAAGTAAAATCTCCTGTACCATCATTAGGCAATACAGAATATACTTCTGTGGCTTTATATCCACTTGGTATAAGTGCTAAAATAGGTTTACTCATCTTCTTCTTTAGGGATTGATTCGTTAAGTATTTTTACAATCTCTTGCGCTTGTGCTAACACAGCGATAGGCAATGTATTTATAACTTGATTTACTCTTGCAATTTGTTCTTTAGTAATTTCCATAATTGTTTTTTATGTAAATATACTACTTATTCTTGCAAATCTTCATAAGCATCAGCATAATCGCTTGGCAAGTAAGATTCCATTTCTGTAATCTGCTCTGGGCTTAACTCATCTTTATAAAAGTCATTTGCTAAAACCCACTTAAAATGGTATTTAATTGCTTCTACATTTTCATCAGCACCTATTTGACTTAATTGGTCTGGTATCTGTGAAGTGATTACCGATTTATGGCTTTCTTCTGTGTTTTCTGTTGTTATTAAGTTTTTATACATTATTTGCAATTTTTACAGTTATCTAATTCTAATTTTAATTCTTGAATTGCCTTAACTAATACTGGTATAAGCCTTCCGTAACTTGCCTCAAGTCTGTCTGGGTTATTAGCGTAAACAAGTTGTAGGTTTTCATCATCAACCTCTTGTAATTCTTGAGCAATAAAACCTAAATCTTTATCGCCTACTTTTGCACCATCTCGCATATTCCAATCAAATGTTACTGGATTTAGTTTATTAATAAAATCTAATCCATAAGTTGATGGTTGTACGTTTGTTTTATCTCTACTATCTGATAAAGCTGATATTGTTTGAACTTGACACCTTAAAGTGGCTATATTTGCATCGCCAAGTGTTATCTCGTTTGTTGCATCTACCGCTGATGGTTCGGCATCGTGTCCTATTACAGTATTGTTCGAGCCAGTTGTTTGATTGTAACCAGCTTGATAACCTAAAAATGTATTTGAACCCCCAGTATTGTTAAGCCCAGCTTCTGTACCAATTACAGTATTCTCGCCACCAGTTGTATTACTATATGCAGCAAAGTAACCAATGTTTAAATTCCATTGACCAGAACTATTTGAATAACCCGCTCTGTACCCAACATCTATTCTACCATTACCGCTATTATTTCTACCCGCTTCTCTACCTATTGCAATAGCTGAACCCGCAGCAGCATAAGTACCAGCTTTATAACCAATAGCAACTACGTCTGTTATGGAATTACCAGTAAAAAATCCAGCAGAATTTCCTAAAAATGTATTTCTTGAGCCATTTGTCAAAGCCGTACCAGCATCAACGCCAAGCATTGTGTTCTCTGTACCAGCTAATAAATTTTCTCCAGCATCTTTTCCGATTATTACGTTTTCAGTTCCAGAAGTTAAGTCTGTTCCAGTATTAGAGCCAATTATTAAATTGTCTGCTGGATTACCGCTTAATCCTGCTGGTATATTAACAAAATAATTAGAAGTGCCATCTATTAATACATCACTTAAACCATTTAAGCTAGATGCACCACCACTACTTAAATTAGATGGTGCTATTCTAACATTGTCAGAGCCATTAAAACCTACTACAAACGCTACGTCCGAAGAACTGGTTTTTAAATCAAATTCACTAAATTTTTTATTTGCCATTTTATTCTATTATTATATATTCGTTGTTTTCCGTTTGTAAGTAATCCCCATTTTCAGCTAATATTTCAAAAGCTGTCGTAGGATCTATAAAATCCCTATAAACAATACCCCATCCAATAGTGTTGTCTATTGCACCATTGCCCCAGTAAGTAGTATCGTATATTTTTCCAAATGCCATTTATTTGTCTTTATAAGTTTGGTAGCATATTGCTACTGATTGTTGTCTATTGTATTCCTTTGTCATTTGTGCCACACACCGAATCATAAAATCTTTTTGCTTCTCGTTCGCTTTTGGTTTCGGTATCGGCATCTATGTATTTTTTTAGTTTTGTTATGTTTGTTTCTTTTACTTTATATTTCATAAAACCCAGCCTTTAAAGGTTGTGTCTGTGTCTGGACTTATGTCCTCATCTGTGTTACTATTATACTCTGGAAACAAATCATTGTGAAAACTTAAATAATCTACTAATCTTGTTGAGTAATAGTTGGCATATTCTCTAGCTTTACTAACTAAGTAATCTACTTCGTTCTTATCTACGTTCTGTGCTGTTTCACTACTATGCTTAAATACACCACCATTTTTTATTTGATAAGCTGCAAAAGGTATATAATTCATTTGTGCAAACCATATTAAAGTAGGTTGTACGTAAGTGTTTACTAAGGTCAAATAATTACCAGCTAAACCAGTACCTCCAGCAGCACCAGAAGCTATATCTGCACCTATCTTATTGTAAAGATCAGTTCCTAACAAGTTCTGTATGTCTATCTGTTGTGCCACTTTAATAAATTGTATAAACTTATCCGTATCTACATTGCCATCAATAATAGAGTTTTTAACTAGGTCTGTTCGTGATATAAATAATGCTGTTGCCATACTAATTCTTAAATCCTATTTTATTCCAATACTCAGCAGTATAACCTTTATACTTCATATCCTTTGGTGCTACTGGCACTTTTTGAGCGTTTGCCTCTGGCTTAAAACCCCTAGACCTTGCCTCTGTTGTGCTTATAGCTTCTCCTAAGCCTTTCCCACCCTCTTTGCGTACGTAGGTCTTTCTAAACCATTTATGTGAGCATCTAGCTCCTCCTTTGTACAACCATATAGAGTATGTATCACTACCACCCTTACCAAATCCAGCATTGACTGCTTTGTTTTCCATAGCTACTATGTCCTCTTTACGATATACCTTTTTAGCACTTACCATTTTAGAACAGAATTGTCTTGATGTAGCTTTTGTTCTAGCTGGGTTATACATATACCTTACTAAAAACTCTTTACCTTCTTCTTGTTTGCTTGTGCCATCTTGCTCACTTTCTCCGTAAGGTCTTGCACTACCAGTGCTTACAAACTCCCATATCTTAGCAAGTGTGCTTTTATCTTTAGGCTTGTTGAGGTCTGTTATAACCTCGTCTAATCCATCTTCTTGCTCATAATCAACCTCACGCTCGTCTATTACGTTAAAGTCTTTTAAAAGCTCTGATTCGTCCTCTCCTAAGTCAATTAAGGCATCTGCTATTGTGCTTCCTATTTCGTCTGGTAATTCCTTACCTAGCTTTACACCAGTTTCTTCTTCTTTTGTTTCTTCGTCCTCTACGTTTTCAAGGTCTGTGAACTCTAGTGGTTGTAAGGTCTTAAAGTATAGTTTTAAGGCAATATTGTTATAAGCTAGTATAGAATCAAAAGCATCTATTAAAAGGTGCTGAAATGGTCTTATAACTGTGTTATCCATAAGGATTGATGCGGTCTGCAACTCGTCTGCGTTGTTTCCTAATCCTGTTGAATCTTTTATCCCTAATAACATAGGCGATACAACCCTATGAGATACCATTATCTTTTTACCACTCTCGTCTGATAAGAATTGGTATTGGTTGTGTGCATCGCTTAATTGTATCGGCTCTATTGTAGCTTGGCTCTCTGCGTTATCATTAAATGCAAGTATAAACTTACCAGCGTTAGAACTTCCAGAAAACTTAGAGTATATACGATTCTCTAACATTTGACGTTCCTCTGCGTTTGGAGTTCCGTTATTAAAATTAATAAGCATACTTGGTGCAAGACCATTAAGAATGTTGTTTAAATGGTAGTTAGATATTTCTTCTTCTAACTCTGCATATTGTAAGCCACCTTGATAGTCTGGACTACTATAATATTTGTACCCAGCTCTGTAAGGCTTAACATATATAATCTCAATGTTTTCTTTAGAGAAACCAAAAGCTGGTATTCTTTGTAGTTCTGTTCTTTGCTTTACCTTAGACCAATCGTCTGAATAATAATACCCAGCTATTTCGCCTTTGTCGTTGCACTTTTCAGCTCTTAGATTCTCTACTGGAATATGCTCTACTCTTGCAATAGTTTTTCTGTCCTTTGAGTAAATAACTTGCATAGCACATTGCCCCATAAGTTTAAGATCATAGCATAGCTTTCTAACGCAGTCCTTGTGGAACAGAGTAATCATCTTAGCGTATGCTTCTGGCTTTCTATTAGAATCTAAAGCATCTAAGCCTTTTCCGTAAATCATTTGACTAACACCATTAATAATAGCGTTGTTTGTAGGACTTCCGTTATAGCGGTCTATTAAGTAACCAAAGTAATTGTTATCACTACCATAAGCTACCCATTGCTTGTTAGACTTCTCTACAATCTCTGGACTTGTATAGGTGCTTAAATTAACTATTCTTAAATCGTTCATAAAATAATATAATCGTTATCAAAGCTATTCTCTGTGGTGTATTCGCCATCATTTACAGAATAGTAATCGTTATTTGTTTGGTTTACTGTTTGGTCTGTACAAAACACTCTGTCTTTATATATAACCGCAGTACCATTTTTTATGTCAAGCGTATAAAAATCGCCTTCTGTTAATGTTCCAAAAACTCCATCAAATGACATATAGTTGCCAACTGTTGAGGCAGTAGGTGTTTTATTTATTATTGTACCTGTGCTTTCACTTGTAAGATTTACAGTTATTGCACCATTAATAAATTCTCTAGGAATTACCTTAAAAGTCTTATTCCCATTTGTTCCTATTAACTTCATACTAATATATAAACAAATATAAATTATTTTGCATAAAAAAAGCCTCTCGCAAAGGAAAGGCTAATTCTATTTATTCCGTCAACCAAAACAGACATAGGACAAATATACAAAAATATATTTAAACCTACGCTGGTGTGATTGCAGTTGCTCCAGCTATATCTGGGATAGTACAGAAAAACGGAGGGTCTACTTCAGTAGCAACCGCAGTTAATGTAAATCCTTGTAAATCTCCAGCAGCTGCACCAGTTACGATTGTACCGCCAGTAATTTCAGCACCATTCATTTTACCTAATAGTAAATACTTAGTTACTCCAGCACCATTAGGGTACAATTCTATAACGTAATGCGCACGACCTCTATTTAAGAGCTTAATCTCTTCTTGCGTAGCTACGTCTAAAATTTGAAAAGTAGCGTTAAGTGTACTTTCGTAAAAAGTAGTTCCGTTTTCTCTAGAACTTGTTACAGTTGTTTCTAAAGAAGTTTGTCCTCCTTTTACCTCAAACTTAAAAAACTCAGCGGAGTTATCAGTAGGTAGTGTAATAGTACCACTTGAATCTGACAGAGCAGCTACAACAGCACTAAAATCTAAGATGTAAATATTTTTAATTCCAGCAAAGGCGGTCTTACATCCTACCCCTCTACCTTTTGTTATTGCACAAGCCATATTTTATGATTTAATAAAAAAGGGTAGGCAGTTTTTGCCCACCCTCTTTATGTTAGTTAATTGTTTTTATTAGGTATATAGTACAATATCAGCACCAACTCCAATTTGAGTTCCAGCCGTATAACGCATTACTACTCTTACGTTTTGGCTTCCATCAATATCGCTCATATCAATTACTTTTACTTCATTGTAATCAGAAAGCAATCCAGTACCCATAAATAAATTAGAAGCTCTTGCAGCAACCATCTCGTTTGCTCCCATACCACTTGTTGGGTATAATTTAACTCCATCAAAACTTAAAGCACCACCAGTATAGAAAGTATGTGATTTAGCATCTACACCACTATTTGTAGCAGCGAATCCACCTAAAGCTCTTACATAGGCTTTAAATACATTTTGTGCGCAATAAATGTATAGATCCTCAGCACCATATACTCCAGAAGGTATAGCATCTACTACTGCACCAATTTGTGCTACTACGTTAGCAGAAGTTACATCTGTCGCTGTTACTAAAGTTCTATTGCCATCAGCGTTTATTTGTGTTTTGAATCCAGCAAAGCTACCATCTACATCTGTACCACTCCATAAAGCTGTTTCTGTAGCAGAAGCAACCTCAGCAGCTACTCTTGAAATTACAAAATCAGAGAATAATGGAGGTAAGTTGTCAAATGCACTAAAACCCATTTGAGCAGCTTCCCAGTCAGCGTGTAAGTCTTTTTTACAAATGTCAATATTTACTTGTAACTCTTTTGGAGTTAAGACTTTTTCTGTTAGCGTTAAGCTGGACGTTGATGTGTCAAAGTCGCAACTTGCATTTTTAATTAAGTTTGAAAAAGCTCCAACTTTCATTGTGCTTTTATATTTGATGTTTGGTAATACTGAAATTACACCATCATCGATTGTCTTAGCAGCTAGTAAACTTGCAGCGATGTATTTTCCAGCAAATTGACCAGCATAAGTACTTGTAATTGATACACTCATTTTTATTTATTTTTAGTTATTAATTTTTAATATTCTTTCCATTACTCTGTCAGCTGTGGTTTTAGCTCTGTTATTTCCAAATCTATAACCGCCAGTATTTTTATTCTCAGCCTCTGGGTTTGCCACGATTGGCTCAGCAGATGGTTGATTAAGTTCTTCTTGTACTTCTTC